>Ga0255334_1000170_pt1 | contig 68790 bp, 69 predicted proteins | sample EtOH5_35cm_T3_12_FD_202080 | JGI IMG/M metagenome (GOLD analysis project Ga0255334, IMG submission 202080) | Sandy soil microbial communities from University of British Columbia, Vancouver, Canada - EtOH5_35cm_T3_129 | ecosystem: Engineered > Artificial ecosystem > Sand microcosm > Unclassified ...
CACGCCGTCCATCCACTGGCCCCCCACGCAGGTTTCGATGCAGTCGCTGATGACTTCGCGGCTCACCAGGCTGTACTTCATGCCCTCGGTGCCCATGGCCATGCCGTCCGAGATGGTGGGCGTGCCGAACACCTGGGCGTTGCCGCCCGCCTCCTCGATGCCTTCGATGGCCGCGTCGGCCAGCCGTTGCAGGCCACTGTTGCAGGGCGTGATGGTGCTGTGGCCATTGGCCACGCCCACCATGGGCTTCGAAAAATCGACTTCTTCGTAGCCCATGGCGTAGTACATGGAGCGGTTGGGCGCGCGGGACTTGCCTTGCGTGATGTGGGCGCTGCGGCGGTTGATGGGCTGGATGGGAATGGTTTGGGGGGCGGCCATGATTTGTCTCGTTGTGCAATGGGTAGGAAAGGGGCCTTTAAAGCCCTGGGCGTTCGCTGGGCCAGTGTGAACCGGCCAGGGGTGGGGTTGAGGCCGCCGTGCCCATCACCCCACGGGCGGGTCGGAGATAATTGCCCGGACATTGCCCCCTGATTCCCGCCCAACCCTTTACCTCACATCACGATGCCTGTTTACCGCTCCAAAACCTCCACTGCCGGTCGCAACATGGCAGGTGCGCGCTCGCTCTGGCGTGCCACCGGCATGAAGGATGACGATTTTCAAAAGCCCATCATCGCGGTGGTCAACTCGTTCACGCAGTTCGTGCCCGGGCACGTTCACCTGAAAGACCTGGGCCAGTTGGTGGCGCGTGAGATCGAAGCCGCCGGCGGCGTGGCCAAGGAGTTCAACACCATCGCGGTGGACGATGGCATTGCCATGGGGCACGACGGCATGCTGTATTCGCTGCCCAGCCGCGACATCATTGCCGACTCGGTGGAATACATGGTCAACGCGCACTGCGCCGACGCCATGGTGTGCATTTCCAACTGCGACAAGATCACCCCTGGCATGCTGATGGCCGCCATGCGCCTGAACATCCCCGTGGTGTTTGTCTCCGGCGGCCCGATGGAAGCGGGCAAGGTCAAGTTGGCCAACCCCGACACGCACAAGCTCGAATTCAAGAAACTCGACCTGATCGACGCCATGGTGATGGCGGCCGACGACAAGGTGTCGGACGCCGACCTGGCCGAAGTGGAGCGCTCGGCCTGCCCCACCTGCGGCTCCTGCTCGGGCATGTTCACCGCCAACTCCATGAACTGCCTGACCGAAGCGCTGGGCCTGTCGTTGCCTGGCAACGGCACCGTGGTGGCCACGCACGCCGACCGCGAAGCGCTGTTCAAGCGCGCCGGTCACCTGGCGGTGGAGCTGTGCAAGCGCTATTACGAGCAGGACGATGCCACTGTGCTGCCGCGCTCCATGGGCTTCAAGGCCTTCGAGAACGCCATCACGCTGGACATCGCCATGGGCGGCTCGACCAACACCATCCTGCACATCCTGGCCATCGCCCAGGAGGCCGAGATCAACTTCACCATGGCCGACATCGACCGCCTCTCGCGCGCGGTGCCGCAGCTGTGCAAGGTGGCGCCCAACACCAACAAGTACCACATCGAAGACGTGCACCGCGCGGGCGGCATCATGGCCATCCTGGGTGAACTGGACCGTGCCGGCAAGCTGCACACCGATGTGCCCACCGTGCATGCCAAGACCATGAAGGACGCGCTCGACACCTGGGACATCGCGCGCAACCCGTCGGATGCCGTCAAGACCTTCTACATGGCCGGCCCCGCCGGCATCCCCACGCAGGTGGCTTTCAGCCAGGCCACCCGCTGGCCCAGCCTGGACCTGGACCGCGCCGAGGGCTGTATCCGCTCGGGCGACCATGCCTTCTCGCAAGAGGGCGGCCTGGCCGTGCTGCGCGGCAACATCGCGCTGGACGGCTGCGTGGTCAAGACCGCTGGCGTGGACGATGCGCTGCTGGTGTTCGAGGGCACGGCCCATGTCACCGAATCGCAGGACGAGGCCGTGGCCAACATCCTGGCCGACAAGGTCAAGGCCGGCGACGTGGTGATCGTGCGCTACGAAGGCCCCAAGGGCGGCCCCGGCATGCAGGAGATGCTGTACCCCACCAGCTACATCAAGTCCAAGGGCCTGGGCAAGGCCTGCGCGTTGCTGACCGATGGCCGTTTCTCCGGCGGCACCTCGGGCCTGTCCATCGGCCACGCCTCGCCCGAGGCCGCTGCCGGTGGCGCGATTGGCCTGGTGAAGAATGGCGACCGCATCCGCATCGACATTCCCAACCGCTCCATCAACGTGCTGGTGTCGGACGACGAACTGGCCCGCCGCCGCGCCGAGCAGGACAAGCTGGGCTGGAAGCCCGCGCAGCCGCGCCCGCGCAAGGTGTCCGCCGCCCTCAAGGCCTACGCCAAGCTGGTGATGTCGGCCGACAAGGGTGCCGTGCGCGACCTGTCGCTGCTGGACTGACACCACCGCCCGGCGCGCAGGCGCCGCGTGCCCAAACCCGCTGGCCCACCCGCTGGCGGGTTTTCTTTTTGGTGCTCTTTTTTGATAGCTTGAAGCGCTTGGTACACAGGCGCCGAGGGGCAATTTTCCTTGCAATTGCCAGGCATCGCCGCCCAGGTTCACGGCCCGATGCGCCGCGCCGGGCACAATACCGCCCACCATGCTGACCTACCCCCACATCGACCCTGTTGCCCTGCAGATCGGCCCTTTGGCCATCCACTGGTACGGCCTGACCTATCTCGCAGCCTTTGGCCTGTTCATGCTGCTGGGCATCCGCCGCCTGCGCCATGAACCCTTTGCCTCCATCACCGGATCGGGCGCCTGGACGCGCCGGGATGTGGAGGACATTCTGTTCCTCGGCGTGGTGGGTGTGGTGGTGGGCGGGCGCCTGGGCTACTGCCTGTTCTACAAGCCGGGCTATTACGCCGCGCACCCGCTGGAGGTTTTTGCCATCTGGCAGGGCGGCATGAGCTTTCATGGCGGGCTGCTGGGCGTGATTGGTTCGTTCTTCTGGTTTGCGCGCACCCGTCAGCGGCCGTGGCTGCAGGTGGCCGATTTCGTGGCGCCCTGCGTGCCCACGGGGCTGGCGGCCGGGCGGGTGGGCAATTTCATCAATGGCGAGCTGTGGGGGCGCTTTGCCAGCCCCGATCTGCCCTGGGGCATGGTCTTTGCGCACAGCGGCTCGATGCAGCCGCGCCACCCGTCGCAGGTGTACCAGTTCCTGCTGGAAGGCTTGCTGCTGTTTGTGTTGCTGTGGCTGTATGCGCGCCGTGAGCGCCGCCAGGGCCAGGTGGCGGCGGCGTTCTTGGTGGGTTACGGCATATTCCGCTTCATTGCCGAGTATTTCCGCGAACCCGATGCGTTCCTGGGGCTGCTGTCGCTGGGCATGAGCATGGGCCAGTGGCTGTGCCTGCCCATGATCGCGGGCGGCGTGGGCCTGTGGGTGTGGGCGCAACGCCAGCCTGCAGCACCCCGAAAAGCGCCACGAAAATCCAGATGAAATATGCCGCTAGCCCTTTATGGATAAGCGCATGCAGCTATTAAAAGCATAGTTACTGCCGCGCGCTGAGTTCGGCCACCTGCTGGCGCAGGGCGGCGTTTTCGGCCGTCAACTCCGTCACGCGTTGCTGCAGGGCGGCCACCGTGTCGGGCTCGGCATCGCCTGCTGGCGCAACCGTTTCTTCGCGCGGCTTGCGCCTGGCGTCACGCACGCGCTTGGCTGCCTGCTTGAGCTCGTCCTTGCCGGCGATGGCTGCCGCCACCTGCTCTTGGGCAGGCAGGCTGGCCACGGCGGCGGCGGCATTGATCGAGATCGTGCCGGACTTGACCGCCGCCACCAGTTCGGGGGCGGCCTGCTTGCGGATCTTTTCGATCATCACCACCTGGCTGCTGCTCAATCGCGCCGCCCGGGCAATGGCTTCCCGGCTGCCCAGGGGTTCGGGGGCTGGCTGCGGGGTGGCAGGGGCCGGGGGCTCGGCGTTGCCAGTCGCGTCATGCGCGTTGGGCGTCTGTGCAGGGCCGGCTGCAGCCAAGGCAGCGGCGCGCCGTTCGGCCACGATCTCGCGTTTGCGCAGTGCCAGCACTCCGCGCTGAAAGTCCGAAACGCTGCGGCGGCCCAGGTGCTGGTCGATCATCCACAGGTGCACGTCTTCCATCGACTGAAAGCGCGTGTTCTGCACCGTCTGGAACGGCAGGCCGTGTTTTTGGCAGATGCCGTAGCGGTTGTGTCCATCCACCAGCACATCGCCCCACAGTACCAGGGCGTCGCGGCATCCCTCGGCCAGCAGGCTGCGCTCCAGCGACGCATGTTCCTCCGGGGTCAGCGGGTCGATATAGGCTTTGAGGTCTTCGTTGATGACGATGTTCATGGATCGCGATGTGGGGGAGCAGGGCAGGGGCGGCATTGTAGGTGCACGGTGCGCATCGCCCGCGGTGGCGACCTGCGGCCCGGCAATGGGGCAGACAAAACGGCAAGGTGGCGAGGGGGCCGGCCTCGCGCTGCTGGCAACCGTGTTGCTTTGGCGCGTCGGCCAGCGACCTTTGTGGAACCTGCTGGTAAGCCCTGATGGACTTTTGGCGCATCATTTCCAATAATTACGAGAAATTACGTCAGATATGCCACTTTGGAGTCATGTTTGATGGGATTGCGAGATGATAAGACGCTGGGCTCCTGGCGAGGTGTGCGCTACCCGCAGGTTGTCCGGCCCACCCAGGAGCCTTTGCACGCCATGCGCACCGTTCCCAATTCCCTGCACGACGAAGCCGCATCGCGGCTGCGCGAGCAGATCTTTGCGGGATCGTTGCCGCCGGGCAGTTTCCTGGACGAGGCCGCCCTGTGCGAGCGGCTGGCCATATCGCGCACTCCGCTGCGCGAGGCGCTCAAGGTGCTGGTGGCCGAAGGCTTGCTGCGCCACGAGCCGCGCCGCGGCTGCTTTGTGGCCGAGGTCACCGAACGCGATCTGGACGAAATCTTCCCCGTGATTGCGCTGCTCGAAGGCCGTGCGGCGCATGGGGCCACCTGCCGTGCGGGCGATGCCGATGTGGCCGCGCTGGAAGTGCTGCACCTGCGCCTGCAGCAGTGCGCTGCCGAGGGGCGCATCACCGACTACTACGTGGCCAATCACGCCATCCACGAGGCCTTCATCACCTTGGCCGATAACCGCTGGCTGGCCCAGGTGATTGGCGATCTGCGCAAGATATTGCGACTGGCCCGTTTGCAACAACTGCATGCGCCGGGGCGCCTGCAGCAAAGCCTGGCCGAGCACCTTGCGGTGTTTGATGCCCTCAAGCGCCGCGACGGCGAGGCTGCCGAGGCGGCCATGCGCACCCATCTGCTGCACCAGCGCGAAGCGCTGCGTGACGTAGCCCGCAACCAACAATCCAGGTTGAACCCATGACCAATACCACTGAATGGATCACCCGCAGCGTTTCTCGCCTGCGTTCCGTGGCCCCGTCCTCGGACCAGGCGCCCAGGTCGCCCAAGGCGGCTGCCGACAAGCATGCTGCTGATGGCGCAGCCAAGGCACCGGTGCCGCGCTCCACCCATGAACGCCTGCAGGCCACGCTGCGGCGTGGCAACGAGTCGCTGTCGCCGCGCGCCCTGCGCCGCGTGCTGGCCGATCTGCAGGAAGTGGTGGCCCCGCAGGTCAGCGAGCTGGAGGGCGGCCGCCGCGCCCAGGCCGTGGCCGCGTGGTACGGCCAGGCAGAGCCCGAAGAGCGGCGCGACATGTGGCTGCTGCTGTGCGAGCAGTTCGCGCCCGATGCCACGCGCTTTCAGTCGGCACGCCAGCGCTACGAGGCCGCCGCGGGCACGGCGGACGAGGGGCAGGCCGAAATCAGCTTGCGCCGGGCGCTGGTGTCGCCACGCACGCGGCTGATGCAGCGCTTTGCGGTGTTCCCCGAGGGCATGCGCTTTCTGGTGGACCTGCGCGCCGAGCTGCTGCCCCAGCTGAAGTCCGACAAGCGGTTGCTGGCACTCGACGCCGATCTGGAGCACCTGTTCTCCACCTGGTTCGATGTGGCCTTTCTCGAGCTCCGTCGCCTGTCGTGGGATTCACCGGCATCGCTGATCGAAAAGCTCATCAAATACGAGGCCGTGCACGACATCCGCAGCTGGGCCGACCTGAAGAACCGCCTCGACAGTGACCGCCGCTGCTACGGCTTCTTTCACCCGCGCCTGCCCAACGAGCCGCTGATCTTTGTGGAAGTGGCGCTGGTGGACCGCATCTCGTCGAGCATCACGCCGCTGCTGGACGAGGCGGCGGCACCGGCCGACCTGAAAAAGGCCACCACCGCCATCTTCTATTCGATTAGCAATACGCAGCCCGGGCTGCGCGGCGTGAGCTTTGGCGATTCGCTCATCAAGCATGTGGTGGAAACGCTCACGGCCGAGTTTCCGCGCCTGCGCACGTTTGCCACGCTGTCGCCCATTCCAGGCTTGCGGGCCTGGCTGGGCAAGAACGCCGGGGCCATGCTCGAGCGCCTGGACGACAAGCGGCGCGCCGAACTGGGCCGGGCGGTGGGTGCCGAGCCGCCGCAGGCCACGCACCTGCTTGCCGCGGCGGACAAGGCCCTGGAGCTTGATGCGCGCTCACCCGTGCGCCAGGCGTTGCTGGAGTGCGCCGCTTACTATCTGGGCCGCGAGTTGCAGGACGGCAAGCCCGTGGATGCGGTGGCCCGTTTCCACCTGGGCAACGGCGCCCGTGTGGAACGGCTCAACTGGGCTGGGGACCCTTCTGCCAAGGGAATGAAACAATCGTATGGCCTGATGGTGAACTATCTGTACGACCTCAAGCGCATCGACAAGCACCGCAGCATGCTGGCCCAGGGCAAGGTGCCGGTGTCGGGGGACATCGACAGCCTGCGCCGCGGCTGATGGGCAATCCGCAGGGGTTTTTCTCTTTCCATTTTTACAACGACGACGGAGGATGATGAATGAAAGAACAGTACATGCAACGCCGCACGCTGCTGGCAGGCGCCGCTGCCACGGGGCTGGCGATGGCGTCGGGCGGCAGCTGGGCGCAGGCAGCGTGGCCAGTCAAGCCGGTGAACCTGGTGGTGCCGTTTCCCGCCGGGGGCGGCACCGACGCCTTTGCGCGGCCGCTGGCCGCACAGTTTTCCAAGGTCACGGGCAAGATGCTGGTGATTGACAACCGTGGCGGGGCGGGCGGCACCGTGGGCGCCAGCTACGCGGCCAAGGGCGCACCCGATGGCTACACCCTGTTCATGGGCGCCGTGCACCATGCCATTGCGCCATCGATGTATCCCCGGCTCGACTACGACATCGAGAAAGACTTCATTCCCCTGGCGCTGCTGGCCAATGTGCCGCAGGTGCTGGTGGTGAACCCCAAGGCCGTGCCGGCCAGCAACTTCAAACAGTTTCTGGAGCACGTCAAGCGCAACCCGGCCAGGCTCAACTACGGATCGGCGGGCGCTGGCACCTCGCACCACCTGGCCGGAGAGCTGTTCAAGCAGCAGACGGGCACCTTCATCACGCACATTCCCTACCGCGGTGCCGGCCCGGCGCTACAGGACCTGATTGCCGGCAACGTGGACATGATGTTCGATGGCCTGGGTTCATCGGCCACGCACATCAAGAGCGGCCGCATCAAGGCGCTCATGGTGTCGGGCGGCCAGCGCAACCCGGCCTTTCCCGATGTGCCTTGCGCCGCCGAGGTGGGCCTGCCCGACTACACCGTCACCACCTGGTACGGCCTGTGGGCGCCCAAGGGCACGCCGGCCGATGTGCAGGCGCGCATCATCGAAGACATCCGCCGCATCGGCACCGCGGAAGAAATCAAGACCATCTGGGCCAGCAACGGTGCCGACTTCGGCGGCATGACGCAGGCGCAGTTTGCGAAATTCGTCAGCGCCGAGGTTCGGCGCTGGGCGCAGGTGGTGAAGGCCGCCGGCGCCAGGCTCGATTGAAGAAAGGAACTGCATGCCTGGTGAAGTTGTCGCGGCGCGGGCCGCAGGAGTGGCCGGCGACGCGGGCGTGGTGCAGGTCGCGCTGCGCCACACCGGCCGGCTCAACGCGATGTCGCGCGCCATGTGGCGCCAGCTTCGCTCTGTTTTTGAGAGCATTCAGCGCAATCCGGATGCGCGCTGCGTGCTGATTGAAGGTGCAGACGGCGCCTTCTGCGCCGGCGGCGACATTTCGGAATACCCGGCATTCCGCTTCGATGCTGCGGCGCTGCGCGACTTCCATGAAAACGATGTGTGGGGCGGCCTGCAGGCCATGCTCGATTGTGACGTGCCCATCGTGGCGCATATCGCCGGCGCCTGCATGGGCGCGGGCGTGGAGATTGCCAGCTGCTGCGATATCCGCATTGCCGGCAGCAGCGCACGCTTTGGCGCCCCCATCGCCCGGCTGGGCTTTCCCATGGCGCCGCGCGAAGCGCAACTGGTGGCGGGCGCGGTGGGCGACGTCACCGCGCGCCAGATGCTGCTGGAGGCCGCCACCTTTTCTGCGGCCGACATGCTGGCGCGCGGATTTCTGAGCCGTGTCACCGAGCCGGGCCTGCTGGCCGCCGATGCGCTGGGCACGGCCTGCCGCGTGGCCGCCCTGGCGCCTGAAGCCGCGCGCATGAACAAGCAGACATTTCGGGCATTGAAAGTGCCTGTAACGCCCGATGGTAAAGCGCAAGCAGCTATTGAAAACATAGTAAATTCCACGCCCGATCCCTATGACTATGCCGACAGTGCCGAGCACCGCGAAGGCATCGCGGCCTTCCTGGCCAAACGTCCCCCTGTTTTCTGACTCGCGATGAAACAACCGAACCACAACGCCAACCTGTTTTGCGCCCTGCGCGCTGCTTTTCCCAGCGATTTGGACCAGATCGCCGTCGAAACCACCTCGCCCCAGGGCGAACCGCTGCTCTACACCTGGCGCGACCTGGACCATGCCAGCGCGCGCATCGCCAATCTGCTGGCGTCGCTGAAACTGCCAGTTGGCAGCCGCGTGGCAGTGCAGGTGGAAAAATCGGTCGAGGCCATGCTGCTGTATCTGGCCACGCTGCGCGCGGGCTATGTGTTCTTGCCGCTCAACACGGCCTATCAGAGCGGCGAGATCGAATACTTTGTGGGCAATGCCGAGCCCGCCGTGGTGGTGTGCACGCCCGGCAACTTCGGCTGGGTGTCCAAGATCGCCTTCAAGGCGGGCACGCAGCATGTGTTCACGCTGGGCGACGACCGCACGGGCAGCCTGCTCGACCGCGCCGCGCACCATGCCGACGATCACCCGCCTGTAGAAAAGGGGGCGGATGACCTTGCCGCCATCCTCTACACCAGTGGCACCACGGGCCGCAGCAAGGGGGCCATGCTGACGCACGGCAACCTGCTGAGCAATGCCGTGACGCTGAAGGACTACTGGGGCTTTCAGCCCGGCGATGTGCTCATCCACGCGCTGCCGATTTTCCATGTGCACGGCCTGTTCGTGGCCATCCACGCCGCGCTGCTCAATGGCAGCAAGATGATCTGGATGGCGAAGTTCGACCCCAAGGCCGTGCTGGGGGCCATGCCCCGCGCCACCGTGTTCATGGGCGTGCCCACGCTGTATGTGCGCCTTCTGGCCGAGGCGGGGCTGAACAAGGACGCCACGAAGAACATGCGCCTGTTCATCGCAGGCTCGGCGCCGTTGCTGATCGAAACCTTCAATGCATGGCGCGAGCGCACCGGCCACACCATTTTGGAGCGCTACGGCATGAGCGAGACCATCATGCTCACCTCCAACCCGTACAGCGCCGACGCGCGCCATGGCGGGCAGAACGAGCGGCGCGGCAGCACCGTGGGCTTTCCGCTGCCGGGTGTCGGCGTGCGCGTGGTCGATGACGCGGGCAAGGCCGTGCCGGTGGGCGAGATCGGCAACATCCAGGTGCTGGGCCCCAACGTGTTCAAGGGCTACTGGCGCATGCCCGAGAAGACGGCCGAAGAGTTCACCCAGGACGGCTGGTTCAAGACGGGCGACGTGGGCAAGGTGGACGAGCGTGGTTACGTCAGCATCGTGGGGCGCAGCAAGGATCTCATCATCAGCGGCGGCTACAACGTCTACCCCGCAGAGATCGAGAGCGCCATCAACGACATGCCGGGCGTGGCCGAGAGCGCGGTGGTGGGTGTGCCGCACCCCGATTTTGGCGAGGTGGGCGTGGCGGTGGTCATCGCCACGGCGGGTGCAAAGCCCGACGGCGAGGCCATCCTGGCGCAGCTCAAGGCGCAACTGGCCAATTTCAAGATTCCAAAGCGTTGCTTTGTGGCGACCGAGCTGCCGCGCAACACCATGGGCAAGGTGCAAAAAAACCTGCTGCGCGAGCAGCACAAGGGGCTGTTTGCCTGAGCGTCTGTCTGCCGTTCACGGAAAACGGGGCCATCGAGGCCCCGTTTTGCTTCTCTTTTAATAGCTGCTTGCGCTTATTGGATAAGCGCAAGCAGCATATTTTGTGCTTAACGCAGCACCAGCACCGGAATGTGCGAGTGCGTGAGCACATGCTGGGTTTCGCTGCCCAGCAGCAGGCGCTTGATGCCCTTGCGGCCGTGCGAGGCCATCACGATCAGGTCGCACTTGTGCTTCTTGGCGGCAGAGATCACGGCTTCGGCCACCAGATCGGACTTGGCCACCACGGCCTTGACCGTCACGCCTTCGGCGCTGCCCTGGGCCTTCACTTTGTCCACGAGCGCCTGGGCGGCGTCGCCCCATTGCTGCTCGATGCGTTTCACGTCAATCATGTCCACCGGCATGCCGCCTTCGAAATAGCTGCGCGGGTAACGTGGAACCACCTTCAGTGCCACGACCGTGGCGCCCGACAGGGCGGCCAGGGACAGGCCGGTTTCAACCGCCTTGTTGGAAAGTGCTGAACCATCAGTGGCAACCAGAATGCGTTTGTACATGCGTGACTCCTCGATATAGGGATTATTAGAGCTTAGGAAGGACCATGATTTGCGGCTTGATCCATGTCAATGTACGTGTCATGCTCTGCCAATAGGCTTCAAGCATGTTCACGAACCCCCACACTTTGCCAGAGATGACGGCCCATGTGCTGCTGGACGACCCGCAGGAGTGGTCCGCCTTCGGGCGCCTGCGCCGGCCCGCGGGCAGCGGGCCCCAGGATGCTGTGGCTGCGCAGGCTGCTCCTGGGGCGCTTGCCGCCGCATCGCCCGATGCGGTGTGGGAATCGAACGTGGTGCTGGAGGGCATGCACTGCACCGCCTGTGCCTTGACCATCGAAGACGCCTTGCGGGCGGTTCCCGGTGTGGAGCAGGTGGACGTGAGCGCCGCCACGCACCGTGCCCGCGTGGTGTGGCGGCCCAGCCAGGTGCTGCCGTCGCAGTGGATGGCCGCGGTACAGAAGGCGGGTTACCGTGCCTTGCCGGCGATGGATTCCCATGCGCGCGAGCAGCGCCAGCGCGAGAGCCGGCTGGCATTGTGGCGCTGGCTGGTGGCGGGCTTTTGCATGATGCAAGTCATGATGTATGCGTGGCCCGCCTACGTGGCGCAGCCGGGCGACCTGACCGGTGAAATGGAGCAACTGCTGCGCTGGGCTTCCTGGGTGCTGACGCTGCCCGTGGTGTTCTTTGCCTGCGGCCCGTTTTTTACCAGCGCGCTGCGCGACATCCGCCTGCGCCGCGTCAGCATGGACCTGCCGGTGGCCCTGGGCATGGGCATCACCTTCGTGGTGAGCACGGCCGGCACGTTTGACCCCGCGGGCATCTTTGGCCGCGAGGTCTACTACGACTCACTGACCATGTTCGTCTTTTTCCTGCTCACCGGCCGCTGGCTGGAGTTGCGCCTGCGGGACCGCACGGCCGGTGCACTCGAGGCCGTCATGAACCGCCTGCCCGACAGCGTGGAGCGGCGCGGGGCCGATGGTGTCTTTGCGCGCGTGGCAACGCGCCGGCTGGCCGTGGGGGACACCATTCGGGTGCTGCCGGGCGAGGCTTTTCCTGCCGATGGCTGCGTCACGCGCGGTAGCACCCAGGCCGATGAAGCCCTGCTTACGGGGGAGTCCACGCCCGTGGCGCGGCCTCTGGGGAGCGAGGTGACGGCGGGCAGCTACAACCTGCAGGCCCCGGTCGAGGTGCGGGTGCAGGGCGTTGGTGGCCAGACCCGCTTTGCCCAGATTCTGGCGCTGATGGAAAGCGCTTCGCTGCAAAAGCCGCGCCTGGCCCAGCTGGCGGACCGCATTGCCCGGCCGTTTTTGCTGGCCGTGCTGCTGGCGGCCGGGCTGGCGGTGGCCTGGTGGTGGCCGTCCGACCCGGGCCACGCCCTGATGGTGGCCGTGGCGGTGCTCATCGTCACCTGCCCCTGCGCCTTGTCGCTGGCCACGCCGGTGGCCATGCTGACGGCGGCCGGCACGCTGGCCCGGCATGGCGTGCTGGTGCGCAACCTGCAGGGGCTGGAGGCCCTGGCCAGCGTGGACACCCTGGTGTTCGACAAGACCGGTACGCTCACCCGGGACGGCATGGCTGTGCAGACCGTTCGCTGCGCGCCGGGGCTGAGCCGGGACGATGCCCTGGCGCTGGCGGCCACGCTGGCGCGGCAATCCATGCATCCCGCATCCCGCGCCATTGTGGAAGCGGCTCCCGTGACCAGCGCGCGCTGGAGCACCGTGGCTCTGCGCGAGGATGCCGGGCTGGGGTTGACTGCCGAAATACATGACGCACAGGGCGCCGCTCCCCCGCGTTTGCTGCGGCTGGGCTCGGCCCGCCATGCGGGCGTGGCGGTACAGGACGGTGGAGAGGCGCTGCAAGTGGTTCTTTCGGGGCAGGGGAGCGACGGCCAGTTCATCGAGCTGGCGCGGTTCGATGTGATCGAGGATGTGCGGCCCGAGGCCCCTGACGTGGTGCGTGCCTTGCAGCAGGCGGGCGTTGCGGTGCAGATTTTGTCGGGAGACCGGCTGGGTGCGGTGCAGCGGGTGGCCGCGCAGGCGGGCATATCCCAGGCCCAGGGCGAATGCACCCCCCAGGACAAGCTGGCCGCCTTGCAGCGGCTGCAGGCACAGGGGCGTCATGTGGCCATGGTGGGCGATGGCCTGAACGATGGTCCGGTTCTGGCGGGGGCAAATGTGTCGTTTGCGTTTGGCCGCTCGGTGCCGCTGGCCCAGGCTCGCGCTGATTTTGTGGTGCTGGGCGCAAGCCTGTCGCTGGTTCCGCAATCTGTGCTGCTGGCGCGCCGAACCCTGCGCGTGGTGAGGCAGAATCTAGCGTGGGCTGCGGGCTACAACGCGGTGTGTGTTCCCTTGGCACTGGTCGGCTGGATGCCGGCCTGGCTGGCGGGGCTGGGCATGGCACTCAGTTCGCTGCTGGTGGTGCTGAACGCCGCCCGTTTGTCTCGCGCCCTGCCAGGTGTGGAGGTGGCGGGGGCGGGAGCGAGTCAGCCCGAGCCGATGAAAGGCCTTGCCCCCATGACTACGGCTTCCCAATCTTCCCTGGACCCGGTCTGATGGACATCCTGTATTTGCTGATCCCCTTGTCCGTCATCTTGGTCCTGATGGTTCTCGCGGGCCTGTGGTGGGCCATTTACCACGGCCAGTTCGAGAGCGTGGAGCAAGAAGGCGAGCGCATTTTTCGGGACGATTGACATGTATCAATGCTGAATAACCCTACTTGAACAAAACTATTCCTGCAATTAAACGAGGTGCCCGATGGATTCTCCAAAAACAATGACTGCGCACTACAGCGACACGGTTGTGCGTCAGTTTTCTATCATGGCCGTGGTATGGGGGGTGGTTGGCATGCTGGTGGGCGTAGTCATCGCCGCCCAGCTGGCTTGGCCAGAACTCAATTTCGGCATTCCATGGCTGAGCTACGGACGCTTGCGCCCGCTGCACACCAACGCGGTGATCTTTGCGTTCGGTGGTTGCGGACTGTTTGCCACCAGCTATTACGTGGTGCAGCGCACCTGTCAGACGCGCCTGTTCGCGCCTTCGCTGGCGACGTTCACGTTCTGGGCCTGGCAACTGGTCATTGTGGCTGCGGCGATCAGCTTGCCCCTGGGCTACACCCAGGGCAAGGAATATGCCGAGCTGGAATGGCCGATTGACATCCTGATTGCAGTGACCTGGGTTTCCTATGCCATCGTGTTTTTTGGCACGGTCGGCACGCGCAAGGTCAAGCACATCTATGTGGCCAATTGGTTCTTCGGTGCCTTTATCCTGGCGGTGGCCTTGCTGCACATCGTCAACAGCGCATCCATTCCTGCAGGCTGGATGAAGAGCTATTCGGCCTACGCGGGCGTTCAGGATGCCATGGTGCAATGGTGGTACGGCCACAATGCCGTGGGCTTTTTCCTCACCACGGGCTTCCTGGGCATGATGTATTACTTCATCCCCAAGCAGGCGGGCCGTCCGGTCTACAGCTACCGCCTGTCCATCGTCCACTTCTGGGCACTGATCTTCACCTACATGTGGGCGGGCCCGCACCACCTGCACTACACCGCGCTGCCAGACTGGACGCAATCGGTGGGCATGGTGTTCTCCCTGATTCTGCTGGCCCCCAGCTGGGGCGGCATGATCAACGGGATCATGACCCTGTCGGGCGCATGGCACAAGCTGCGTGACGACCCCATCCTGCGTTTCCTGATCGTGTCGCTGTCGTTCTACGGCATGTCCACGTTCGAAGGCCCGATGATGTCCATCAAGACCGTCAACGCCCTGAGCCATTACACCGACTGGACCATTGGTCACGTGCACTCCGGTGCCTTGGGCTGGGTGGGCCTGATCACCATGGGTTCGCTCTACTATCTGGTTCCCCGTCTGTTTGGCCGGGAAAAGATGCATTCCATCAAGGCGATTGAGCTGCACTTCTGGATGGCCACCATCGGCATCGTGCTGTACATCGCCGCCATGTGGATTGCCGGCGTGATGCAGGGCCTGATGTGGCGTGCCATCAATGCGGATGGCACCTTGACCTATACCTTCGTCGAAAGCGTCAAGGCCACCTATCCGTTCTATGTGATCCGTGTGGCCGGTGGTCTGCTGTATCTGGGCGGCATGATCATCATGGCCTGGAACGTGTGGGCAACCGCTATTTCGGGTCGTTCTGTCAAGGTGGCCATTCCCGCCGCGAACGCTGCCCACGCCTGAGCCCCAAGGAGCCTATTCATGTCTGACAACAACCAAAATGCTTCTGGCGGCTTTACCCACGAGAAGGTGGAAACCAATAACTTCCTGATGATCGTGCTGATTCTGCTGGTGATCGCCATCGGCGGTCTGGTGGAAATCGTGCCCCTTTTCTTCCAGAAATCCACGACCGAGGCGGTCAAGGGCGTGGAGCCCTATAGCTCCATGCAATTGGTGGGCCGCGACATTTATATCCGCGAGGGTTGCTACAACTGCCACTCGCAGATGATCCGTCCGTTCCGCGCCGAAACCCTGCGCTATGGTCACTACTCGGTGGCTGGCGAGTTTGTCTATGACCACCCCTTCCAGTGGGGCAGCAAGCGCACGGGCCCCGATCTGCATCGCGTGGGCGGCAAGTACAGCGATGAATGGCATCGCATCCACCTGAACAATCCGCGTGACGTGGTGCCGGAGTCCAACATGCCGGCGTATCCATGGCTCGAGAAGAGCGCCATTGATCCCACCGATGTGGCTCCGCGCATGAAGGCCTTGCGGACTGTCGGCGTGCCTTATACCGACGAACAGATCGCAGCGTCTGCCGCCGACGTCAAGGGCAAGACCGAGTTGGATGCCCTCGTTGCGTACCTTCAGGTCATGGGCCGCGCGCTCAAATAAAGGAGATTTGCCATGGACATCACGACCATGCGCATCGTTGCCACATTGGCATCGATGACCTGCTTTATTGGCATCTGGATCTGGGCCTACAGGAGCCGCAACAAGTCCCGGTTTGATGAGGCAGCTCGGCTGCCCTTCGAGCAAGATTGACCTTCACCAGAACGAGAACACCCCATGAGTGACTTCACCAGCAATTTCTGGTCGGTCTTTGTGACCACGCTGACCCTGGTCGGCATCATCGCCTGCGCCCTCCTGCTCTGGATGGCGGGCCGCAAGAAGGTTGTGGCCACGGCCGACAACACCACAGGCCACGTCTGGGACGAGGATCTGGTCGAAATGAACAACCCCCTGCCGCGCTGGTGGGTGTGGTTGTTCGTGATCACCATCATCTTCGGCCTGGGCTACCTGGCTGCCTACCCCGGTCTTGGCGCCTTCACGGGCAAGCTGAACTGGACGCAAAAGGGTGAATACGAGGCCGAAATGGCCAAGGCCAAGACGGAAATTGAGCCCCTGTATGCACGCTTTGCTTCGATGAAGCCTGAAGACGTCGCGGTGGACCCGCAAGCCCATGCCATTGGCGAGCGCCTGTTCATGAACAACTGCGCCCAGTGCCACGGTTCGGATGCGCGCGGCAGCAAGGGATTCCCCAACCTGGCGGACAACGACTGGCTGCACGGCGGCACCCCCGAGAAAATCCGCGAGACGTTGGAGAAGGGGCGTATCGGCAACATGCCTCCCATGGCTGCTGCAGTGGGTTCACCGGACGATGTGCGCAATCTGTCGCATTACGTGCTGAGCCTGTCGGGCAGTCCGCATGATTCTTTGCGGGCATCGCTGGGCAAGTCCAAGTTCGTTGCATGCGCCGCCTGCCATGGCATGGATGGCAAGGGTAACCAGGCCTTGGGAGCGCCCAACCTCACGGACGACATCTGGTTGCACGGCTGGGGCGAAGCGGCAATTACCGCCATGATCAATAATGGCAAGGTAAACCAGATGCCAGCTCAAGCCGAGAAGCTGACCGATGCGCAGATCGGTGTGCTGGCCTCGTACGTGTGGGGCTTGTCCAACAAGCCCACAGCAGCCCGCTGAAATCAGGGCGGTCCCGCCTCTGGCAGGGGCCGTCCTGAAGTGTTTGTTTTTCTGCCTCCATAGCCCGCACCATGAAATCATCCGACAGGGCGCCGCGCAAGGTTATCCCCATCGCGGCGGCCACACCCGAGCCATCGGCAGAGGGTGAGTTCGTCTCCCTATACGAAGCGCAGAAAAAGATCTACCCGCGATCGATCAGTGGGTTTTTTGCGCGCTGGCGCTGGGTCATGGTGTTTTTCACGCAGCTCGTTTTCTATGGGTTGCCGTGGCTGGAGTGGGGACAGCGCCAAATGGTGCTGTTTGATCTGGGTGCCCGCCGGTTTTATATTTTCGGATTGGTCCTGTACCCGCAGGATTTCATCTACTTGACGGGGCTGCTGATCATCTCGGCGCTCTCGCTGTTTCTGTTCACTGCGGTTGCCGGTCGGTTGTGGTGTGGATTTGCGTGTCCACAGACGGTCTACACCGAGATATTCATGTGGATTGAGCACAAGATCGAAGGTGATCGCAGTGCACGTCTGCGACTGGATGCGAGTCCCTGGACATTTGAAAAGGTCCGCAAGAAGTTCTTGAAGCAGACAGTGTGGGTGGCCGTTTCCCTTTGGACCGGTTTTACCTTTGTGGGTTATTTTGTGCCGATTCGGGAGCTGGGTCCCGAACTGTTGGCTTTTGCCGGCGGCTGGCAGATTTTCTGGGTGCTTTTCTACGGGTTGGCCACCTACGGCAATGCCGGCTTCCTGCGGGAGCAGGTGTGCAAATACATGTGCCCCTATGCACGTTTCCAGAGCGCAATGTTCGATCGGGACACGCTCATCGTGACCTACGACGAGGCCCGAGGCGAGCCGCGTGGTCCCCGAGTCAAGACGGTGGACTACAAGGCGAAGGGCCTGGGCGATTGCATCGACTGCACCCTGTGTGTGCAGGTATGTCCCGTGGGCATCGACATCCGCAAGGGCTTGCAATATGAATGCATCGGGTGCGGTCTTTGTGTGGATGCGTGCAATACCGTGATGGACAAGATGCATTATCCCAAGGGGTTGATCCGGTATTCCACCCAGAATGGTGTCCTGCATCGCTGGAGTCAGTCGCAAATCTTGCGACATGTCTTGCGTCCTCGCGTGCTCATCTACACCGCGGTGCTGGTTGCCTTGTGTGTGGGCATGTTGGCCAGCTTGGCAACACGCACCCCTCTGAAGGTGGATATCGTGCGTGATCGTGCCGCCTTGTCCCGCATTGTTGCTGGCGGTAAGCTTGAAAATGTTTATCGGCTGCAGATCATGAATGCCACAGAGGCCGCGCAGCGCTATCGCATCTCAGCGAGCGGGCTGGATGGCCTTGAAGTGGCATCGGAGCAGGAGGTTGAAATTGGTGCCGCAGAATCCCGCTGGGTGGCGGTGCGGCTCCAGATTCCCTATGGAGCGGCGGCTCCTGGCTCCCACACGATTCATTTCGATATCTCGGCACTGGAAAGTGGTGGCAAAGTGGCCGAAAAATCTATTTTCCTGGTGCCGCGTTAAGTGAAGGCCACTGTACGGCTCCATGGCGTCTTGTGATCTGTATTGCTGACAAGCTGAGGAGGTTCCATGTCATCCAACCCCGTTGTTACTCCTGAATCGCAGCCCTGGTGGAGATTTGGTCATGTCTGGCTGGTGATTGCCGGGCCGGTCATCGTGGTGATTGCCGGCTTTGTCACGCTGTGGCTGGCCATCAGTCGGCCTGACCCCGTCGTGGAGGAAGACTATTACCGCAAGGGAATTGAGATCAATCGGACGCTTGTGCAGCCAGAAAAAAGTTTGGCCCCGGCAGTCAAGGCCCGTAACCACGCGGCGACACCTGCTGGGGATCAACCTCGCTGAGCTTCGATGCGAGTTCGGTGCAGGCACATCCCCTCAGCAAAATCATAGGAGACACCACGATGTGGACACAACGCCTGATGTGGATTGCATGGCCTGCCTTTCTGGTGGCAGGCGTTCTGGAAATGCTGGTTTTCGCCATGGTGGATCCGCAGGACCTGCATTGGTTTGGCCAGCCATTGACCCTGTCGCGCCAGGGGGTCTATACCCTTGCGTTCTTTGCATTTTGGATCATAACCATGGTTGCCAGCGCGCTGACGACACTGCTGTCCATGTCACCCTTTGAACTCAACCGCTGCCCGGTGGCCCCGGAAGCGCGGCCGGACGATTGTCACAAGATTTCATCATGCCCATAAGGGAAGATTCCTCTATGGCGATCAGTGGCAGGCCTGTTGGTTGTTGACGATGCGCCTGAGGGCCTCGGTATCCAGAATGCGAACATGGCGCTGTTTGACTTCCACGGTGCCGTCCTCCACAAATTTCGAGAACGTGCGGCTCACGGTCTCCAGTTTGAGCCCCAGGTAACTGCCGATTTCTTCCCGAGTCATCCGCAATACCAACTCGGATTGCGAGAACCCACGGGCGTGCAGGCGTTGAACCAGATTGAGTAGGAACGCAGCGAGGCGCTCTTCTGCGCGCATGCTGCCGAGCAAGAGCATCACACCGTGCTCGCGAACGATTTCGCGGCTCATGATCTTGTGAACGTGGTGTTGCAGAGCGTTGACTTCGCGCGACAGTTCTTCGATGCGATCAAAAGGCATGACGCACACTTCCGCGTCTTCAAGGGCGATGGCGTCGCAGGTGTGGTGATCGTTGACGATGCCATCGAGCCCAATGATTTCACCGGCCATCTGAAAACCCGTGACCTGGTCACGCCCGTCTTCCGTGGCGACGCAGGTCTTGAAAAAACCGGTGCGGATGGCATAGAGAGAAGTGAATGACTCCCCATTGCGAAAGAGTGTGCCTCCACGCTTGATTTTTCGTCGCACGGCCACGATGTCATCAATGCGTTGCAACTGCTGTTCGTTCAAACCTATGGGCATGCACAGTTCTCGCAGGTTGCAGTTGGAACAGGCGACTTTGATGGTTTGCGGATTCATGGACACTGGAACCTGGTTGGGCCGGGATAATTGGCTGATGTCTGTTGGGACGCCATTGTCCCGTGCTGCGCGCCCGGCGGCTGATATGAATCAAATTGTCTCCGCTGCGTCCCTTCATGCTCTTGATTAAAGTCAAGGACGTAGGTTGAAGGGTACGGCACAGTACCGGTGCACGCAAGGATATTTTCCCATGACCGCTGTTTCACCAGAACTTCTGCGCCGTTTTGACGTGCCAGGACCTCGTTATACCTCCTATCCAACCGCAGACCGGTTTGTGGAGGCATTTGGGCAAGAGGACTATGTGCTGGCGCTGGCGCAGCGCCGGGTGGGTATCACGGCCATGGCATTGCCGCTGTCCCTGTATGTCCACATTCCGTTTTGCGAATCGCTGTGCTACTACTGCGCTTGCAACAAGATCATTACCAAGCACCATGACCGTGCCGACGTGTATTTGCGCTATCTCAGCCGCGAGATTGATCTGCACACGGCCCACTGCGGCACTGGACAGGTAGTCAGTCAGCTGCACTTGGGGGGCGGCACGCCGACTTTTCTGTCGGATGATGGACTGCGGCAACTCATGGCAACGCTGCGGCGCAGCTTCACGTTCGCGCCGGGTGGCGAATATTCCATTGAGGTCGATCCCCGCACAGTCACTGCGGAGCGCCTGGCGGTGCTGGCTGAGCTGGGTTTTAACCGGCTGAGCTTTGGGGTGCAGGATTTCGATGCCGAGGTTCAGAAGGCGGTGCACCGTATCCAGCCGGCAGATCAGGTGTTTGCGCTGGTGGAAGCATCCCGCGCGCTGGGCTTTGAATCGGTCAACGTGGACCTGATTTACGGGTTGCCGCGCCAGACGCCCGAGTCGTTTGACCGCACGTTGGCACAGGTGGCGCAATTGCGTCCCGATCGTATTGCCCTGTATGCCTATGCCCATTTGCCCGATCGCTTCAAGCCTCAGCGGCGCATCATACCGACTGAGCTGCCTGCGGCGTCAGCCAAGGTGACCATGCTGTCGCGCTCGCTGGACGCCTTCATGGACGCCGGTTATGTCTATGTGGGCATGGACCACTTTGCTCTGCCCACCGATGCGTTGGCTGTTGCCAAGCGGCAGGGGCGACTGCACCGGAACTTTCAGGGCTACAGCACCCAGCCCGACTGCGATCTCATTGGCCTGGGCGTATCCGCGATCGGCAGGGTGGGTGCCACCTACAGCCAGAACGCCAAGTCGCTGGAGGAGTATTACGACCATCTGGATCAGGGACGTTTGCCCGTGGTGCGTGGATTGGCCCTGAATCGTGACGACCTGGTGCGCAGGGCAGTCATCATGGCGCTCATGTGCCAGGGTGAATTGCAGTTTGAACCCCTGGATCAGGCGTGGCTCATTGATTTTCGGCAGTATTTCGCTTCCGAGCTGGAGCAGTTGGAGGCCATGGCCGAGCAAGGGCTTGTCGAATTGAGCGCCGAGGGCGTCAAGGTGACCCCCATGGGCTGGTTTTTTGTGCGCGGTATCGCGATGGTGTTTGACCGCTATTTGCAGGCTGACCGCAATCGGGCGAGGTTTTCGCGCATCATCTAGTGTGATCAATCCAACGGAGCATCCGGTTTCATGCTTGCGCCCCTCGCCGTAACGGCCTTGCTCATGGGGCTCGCCGGCGGGCCCCATTGCCTGGCCATGTGTTCTGCACCTTGTGGTGCGCTCGTGGGCCAAGGGAAGACGTGTTCGAGCACGGGTGATGCCAGCGACCCCGCCTCTCGGCCTGTGCAGTGGCTTCCCCAGGGCAGGATGCCGCACCGGTTGCTTGCGTTCCACCTCGGGCGCCTGTCGGGCTATGCCGGGGCGGGTGCCCTGGCGGCGCTGGCCATGGACAGTCTGGCTTGGCTGACGCAGCAAACCATGGCCTTGAGTTCGGTATGGACCTTGATGCATGTTGCTGTCATGGCCTGGGGGTTGATGATGATGGTGCAGGCGCGCCAGCCTGCCTGGGTGGAGCATGCCGGGCGCACGGCCTGGCGCCGCGTGCAACCCCTTGTCCGTGCACCGGGAGGGCTGATGGTGGCGGGCGCGCTTTGGGCTCTCATGCCGTGCGGATTGCTTTACTCTGCGCTGCTGGTCGCAGCGCTCAGCGGGGGGGCGCTGCAGGGTGCTGCCACCATGGCGCTGTTTGGGGTAGGCAGTGGCCTGTGGCTGGTGGGTGGCCCTTGGGTATGGGGCAAATTGCGTTCACACCTCAATGCCGTGCGTGCCAGTTGGGGAACGCGGCTGGCGGGTGCATTGCTGGTTGGGGTGGCAGGTTGGGCCTTGTGGATGGACCTGGTTTACAAACCCTCTCTCTGGTGCCGGTAGCCGATGGTCTTCGTGCTTGAGCGGGATAGCTCTGGCAGCGGTCTCAAGGTTCTTTGGACGGTTCTGTGGCGCAGTGTTGTTCCAGCACTGCGGCTTTTCGGTTGCGAGGTGCGGGATTGACGGGGAAGTGGTGATAATTGCTGTAACTATTGGTGGAATTCATATCACCATGTTTCACCTCCTGTGTCGTGAATTCTTCCCTTCTCATTGATATCAGCCAGCTTCGCGTCGGCATGTACGTTCAGCTCGATTTGGGCTGGATGCGTCACCCCTTCCCGGTGAGCAGCTTTCGCATCGTGTCCGCAGACCAGATCGCCACGCTCAGGGAGCTGGGCCTCGTCGAGGTTCGTTACTTCCCCAAAAAAAGCGATCCCGAGCTGCATGCGCTGGATAGTGTCCCCGGCAAAGCGCCCGATACCCTCGCTGCCGAATCGGTTACAGACGCAGTGGCGCAGGTTTCTGCTGACGCGGATTCAGTTGCGGCCCAGAACCGAGCCCACCTGCAGCTTCAGAATCGGGTGCTGGCCGCATGCAACCAGCGCTTCGGGGACGCAACGCGGCAATACCAGTTGGTGGAGCGCAGGGTTGCTGTTCAGCCCGACCTGGCTCGCACCCAGTGCGAGGCGGTGGTGTCGGATTGTCTGAAGGAGTTGCTGGAGAACGGCGATTCCGTGATCCGTCTCCTGTCAGAAGGCGTCGGCGAGAGCAGCGCACTGCATCCCGTCAACGTGATGGTCATCAGCCTCTTGCTGGGCAAGGCGCTGGGCATGAAAAGCCCGGAACTGCACGAACTCGGGATCGCTGCGTTGCTGCACGATCTGGGCAAGCTCAACGTGCCGACCACCGGCTTCACGCCGGCCGAACGACAGCGTTATGAATCTCACGTAGGGCAGTCAGTCGCCTTCGCGAAACTGATGGGATTGTCTGATTCGGTCCTGGCAGCGATCGCGCAGCACCATGAAATGGCAGACGGTAGCGGATTTCCCCTGCATCTCGTGGGCGAGGATATGCGACGCCCGGGCCAGATATTGGCCTTGGTCAACCACTATGACCGGATGTGCAACCCCGTGGCAGGTGTTGATGCCTTGACGCCCCACGAAGCCCTGTCGGTGATTTTTGCCCAGCTCAAATCGCGCTTTGATCCGGTGGTGCTGGGTGCCTTCATCCGCATGATGGGCGTGTATCCGCCGGGATCTGTGGTGCAGCTTGTCAATGACCGTTATGCCATCGTGGTGTCGGTCAACTCGTCCAGACCGCTGCGGCCCAGGGTGATCGTTCACGATTCCCGGGTTCCCAAGGAGGAGGCCCCGGTGCTGGACCTGGAGACGATGCCCGAACTGGGCATACGACGCAGCCTGAAACCTGCCCAATTGCCGCGCGATGCCCTCGATTACCTGTCGCCCCGCAAGCGGATCTGCTATTTTTTTGAGCGCGCTGTGGACCCGGGTCCTGACGAGGCCCAGGCGTGAGTCGGTTGCCACCGCAGTCTTGGCTGGACGGCCTGCTGGAGGCGGTGTGGCTTGTGGACGGCAATAGCTTACGCATCCTGCAGGCGAACAAGGCGGCTGAGCGACTGGCAGGCATGCCCACAAATGACATGGTGGGCAAGCCGGTAACATGCCTGGCGGCAACGCCCCAGGATCACGCCTTCTGGGCCGAACCCTTCGCCACCCTTTCGGATGGCATCCACTCGCATACCAGTGTGTTGCGGTCCGATGGTTTGCTGGTGCCGGTCGATCGGCGTGTCAGTTGCATGGACCAGGGCAATGGTCATGCGGTTCTCATGCTGACGATGCTCGATCGCAGTGTCCAGGAGGCCACAGAGCAGGAGTTGGAAACCCTGCTTTCAGAATTGCGCGCCACCCTGGATTCCGCGGCGGACGGCATGCTGGTGTGCGGGCTTGACGGGCGCGTGCGCGCCTTCAACCAGCGGTTGGCGCAAATCTGGAGCATTCCCCGCGACCTCCTGGTGCGGCGCAACGACACTGCGGTGCACGACCATATGGCCTCCAGGGTGGTGGATCGCCAGGACTACCAGGAACGCCTGATCGCCATTGAAAATGAGCCTCTGCGGGAGAGCTCCGACATCCTTCAATTGCACGGTGGCATCACGGTGGAGCGTCGCGTTGTGCCCCAGCTTCACCAGGGTCGCCCCGTGGGGCGCGTGTATTCGTTTCGGGATATCACCCGCCAGGCCGAGGTGCAGGCCAGCTTGCGCCTGGCTGCACGGGTTTTCGATTCCAGCCTGGATGCCATTTTCATTGCAGACAGCCGGCACCATCTGATGCGCATGAACCCGGGTTGCGAGCGATTGGTGGGTTCCCGTGCAGCCGCTTTTGAGGGGTGTATGGCGGTGTCCCTGTTCGGCAATGGGGCGGACGCTTCGTTCATGGAGCAGGTACTTGCGGGTTGGAACAGCGATGGCTTTTGGGAGGGTGAGCTCTGGCTGCCCCGCGACAACGGCGCCTACTGCGCCGTGCATCTTTCATGGGTGGCGCTGCGTGATGACGAAGGCCGACTGGTGCAAAGCATTGGCTTCATGCGAGACCTCACGTTGCAGCATGCTGCCCAAAAACGCATTGAAGAGCTCGCCTACAGCGATGTTCTGACCGGTTTGCCCAACCGGCTGCTGCTGTCTCAGCGGGTGGACACCGCGATCCAGGGTGCTCGCGCCAGCGATACGGGTTTTGCCATCCTTTTCCTGGACCTGGACCGGTTCAAGATCATCAATGACTCTCTCGGCCATCCCTTTGGGGATCGGGTATTGCAATTGGTCGCCGAGCGTCTGCAGGCCTGCCTGCGACAGACGGACATGCTGTGCCGCCTCGGTGGCGATGAGTTTGTGATTTACCTGCATGGCGCCGACGCCGTTGTGGCGGAAAGCGTGGCGCGCCGGATACTGGAGGACATGCTCAGCCCCTATTTGCTGGATGGCATGGGCTTCTCCATTCAATGCAGCATCGGCATGGCGTTGTATCCGCAGGATGGCGGCACGCTGGACGACCTTATCAAGCAGGCCGACACGGCCATGTACCGTGTCAAGGAACGGGGGCGTGGCAGCTATGGCTTCTACCAGCCGCAGATGAACGCCAACCTGTTGTCGCGCATGAAGCTCGAGCACGCCATGCGCCAGGCGCTGGGCGAGCAGCGCCTGGCCGTGCATTATCAGCCCCAGGTGAATCTCCTTACCGGCAGGATCGTCGCAGCGGAAGCGCTCATCCGCTGGACGGATCCCGAGTTTGGTGCGGTCTCACCCGCACAGTTTGTGCCCTTGGCCGAGGAGTCGGGCTATATCGTGACGCTGGGGGCGTGGGTCATGGAGCAGGCCGTGCGCGAGGCTGCCCGGTGGATGCATGAGGGCATGCCCATTGTGGTGTCCGTCAATGTGTCTGCCCTGGAGTTTCGCCAGACTGATTTTGTTGAACGCGTGACCCGTCTGCTGGCCGTGCACCAGCTGCCACCGACCTTGCTGGAACTGGAGCTGACCGAAACCATCCTGCTGCAGGATGCGCAGGAAATGGAGCAGCGATTGGGGGCTCTGGCAGAGCTTGGTGTGGGCCTGGCGATTGACGACTTTGGTACGGGCTACTCCAGTCTGGCCTACCTGAAGAAGCTGCCCATCCACAAGCTCAAGATCGACCAGTCGTTTGTGCGGGGCCTGCCCGAGGATGATGGTGACCGTGCCATTGTCAGTGCCATCATCAGCATGGGGCGTGCGCTGCATATCGAAGTGGTGGCAGAGGGTGTGGAAACCACCACCCAGCGTGCCGTGCTGCAACAGATGCAGTGCGAGCATTTTCAGGGGTTCCTGTGCTCACCTGGCCTGCCCGCGGCCGAGTTTCGCCACTTGCTGGGCAAATCCACCCACGGGCTGGCGCAGTTTGCGCCAGAGACGCCGACCGTTTAGATCATGAACACGTTTTCAGTCGGGCGCATGGATCGGACCGCCGCATGATGCGGCCTCCCCCGCATCGCGGGGTGTTGTTTCAGAAGGCCGACAAGCCTTTCCAGAGCATGTAGGCTGCCAGCATGAGCAGCAGCGTGGCAAATGCGCGTTTGAGTTGTTTTACCGGCAACTGGTGCGCAGCGCGGGCACCCAGGGGAGCGGTCAGCACGCTGCAGGTGGCGATGACTGCCAGAGCAGGCAACCAGATATAGCCCAGCGAGGCAGAGGGCAGGCCCGCCACGGACTGACCGCCCACCGCATAACCGACCACATTCGCCAGGGCAATGGGAAAGCCCAGTGCGGCGCTGGTGGCAACGGCATTGTGAATGGCCACGTTGCACCACGTCATGAAGGGCACGCTGACAAAACCCCCGCCCGCGCCCACCAGGCCGGACAGGAAGCCAATCAGCCCCCCGGCCGCCAGTTGCCCACCGGTTCCCGGCATCTGTCGGGACGGCGCGGGCTTCTTGTCCAGAAACATCTGAAAGGCCGAGAAGCTCACGAAAAGCCCGAAAAAGATCGCCAGAAATGCGCCCTTGAGCAGCGCGAAAACGCCCAGACTTGCCACCAGCCCGCCCATCACGATGCCGGGCGCCAGCCGACGCACGATGTCCCAGCGCACGGCACCCCGCTTGTGGTGTGCGCGAACGCTGGAAACCGAGGTAAACATGATGGTCGCCATGGAGGTGGCAATGGCCATCTTGACGGCAAGACCGGGGGCCACTTGCTGGTGACCCAGGATGTAGGTCAGAAAAGGCACCAGCAGCATGCCGCCGCCAATGCCGAGCAGCCCCGCCAGAAAACCGGTGCCCAGACCGAGGATTCCAAGTTCAACAATCAGAAGGGGGTCGAGCATCATGGAGAAGAATACGGGGGGACTGAATGCGCCGCATCTGTGCAGCATGTTTGTGCACTGACGGGGAAGAAAAGAGGGTGTCTGCAAGTGCCACCGGACCGGCATCCTGAACCGGGGGTTCAGGTGGGCGAGGGCAGCCAGGCGTTGGGTTCATCTGACGCGAGATGATCACGCTCACCGGGCGATGTACCAAGCCCGTGCTCAGTGAGCATTGGTTCAAGGAAATATAAAGCCCGGCAGCACCGCAGACGTCTCTATTGTAGGCGTTGGCCGCGCGGATTGCAGGCACTGCACGATGTAAAGATGGCAACGGAAGATGCGCCGCACGGGCTTGTCTCAGAGCAGTCGTCCATCGTCGCCCAGGGCCTCATCCAGGCGCTGCACGAGCGACTGCAGCCGCTGGGCATCCGTGCTTGCGTCCAGCGGCAGGCTGGCTGGCCCACTGGCTTGGGGTTGGTTGGCTTGAGGGGCGGGCGCAGCCGCCAGATCAGTGGCTTCGCGGTCGGCGATGTCAAACGCAAGGTTCAGTGCGGCCAGCACGGCAATGCGTTCGCGCGCGCGCACCTTGCCGGCATCGCGGATGCGCGTCATGGCGGTGTCCACACGCTCCACCGCCTCCAGCAACCGGGACTCATGCCCTTCGGGGCAGGACAGCAGATAGCTTTGCTGCAGGATCTGCACCTCGATTTGCTTCATTCTGAATCCTTGGGGGAGGGGGCTGGCGGCAGGCGTTCCAGCAGTGCATCCACCCGGGCGCGGGCAGCGCTCAGGCGCGACTTGAGGGAGTCGCGCTCCTGCGTGAGGGCCGCCACTTGGGTTGCCAGCAGGGCGTTGGTGCGTTGGAGTTCCGCGTGGCGCAAGAGCAGCCGCTCAACGCGTTCGGCGATCTGGTCGGTGGTGGAGGAAGCGTCCATACAGCCCGCGATTGTAGAGGGGCGCACCTGGAATGCCCTTAAAATCACGCCGTTGGTGCTCGCGGTGTGGTTCACATACCGCAGTTCAACGGGAAGCAGGGAGGTTGCACCAAACATGGTGCGCCCAGCCTGCGCTGCCCCCGCAACGGTCAGCGGACGAATCATCCGATTCCCTCTCCATTCACAAGCCACTGGGCGCCTTGAACAAGCGCCTGGGAAGGCATTGGAGGGCGTTCCGCCAGCCCGGATACCGGCCAACACGGTGGTTTCGTGCGCCTTTTGAAGGCTCGCGAAGCCTTGTCTCCCACATGCTGGCGGGGAAGCCGGCTCGGGTTGTTTGTTGACGATGATTCCTATGAAAAACCGTACCCCTCGTGCGCGCCGTGTTGCGCCGCCGTGCCTGCGCCCTTGCGTGCTGGCTGTCCTGTCGCTGGTGTCTGCCCAGGTGGCGCAAGCGCAGCCATTGGCTGCGCCCGTGCTGCTGGCGCAAAACGCGCGCATGCCTTCACTGCAAGACACCGTGGTGACCGCCACGCGCACCGAGCAGCCCCTGGCCGATCTGGTGGCCGATGTGTCCATCGTGGACCGCGAAACCCTCGAAAGCAGCGGTGCCACGGGCCTGGCCGACGTGCTGGCGCGCCTGCCCGGCATCGAGATTTCACGCAACGGTGGCGTGGGCAACGCCAGCAGCGTTTTTCTGCGCGGTGCCGAATCGCGCTTCACGGCGGTCTATATCGACGGCGTGCGCGTTGACTCGCAGTCCACCGGTGGCGCGCAGTGGGAGCAGATTCCGCTGTCGCAGATCGACCGCATCGAAGTGCTGCGCGGCCCGGCCGCGGCGGTCTATGGATCGGACGCCATTGGCGGCGTGATCCAGCTTTTCACCCGCCGGGGCGAAGGCCCGGCCCGGCCCTATGCGGGCGTGGGCATTGGCAGCCAGGGCACCCGCAAGATCGAGGCCGGGGTCAGCGGTTCGGCCGGGCAGGACGGCGCGTTCGATTATTCGCTGGGCATTGCGCGCGAAATCAGCGATGGTTTTGACGCCAAGGTCAGCGGTTCCCACAACCCCGACCGCGACAGCTACCAAAGCACCTCGGGCAACGCCCGGCTGGGATTTCGCATCAATGCCCGGCACCGCCTGGATGCGACACTGCTGGCCAGCCGCATGAACTCGGGCTACGACAATTTTTCCCATAACGCGGCCCAGCCCGCCGATGATCGCAACCTGAACCGCCTGCGCACGGCAGGCCTCACCTGGGCGGCACAATGGTCGGATGCCTACAGCACGCGCGTGTCGGTCACCGACTCGGCCAGCCGCTACGAAACCACGCCCTCGCCTTACCTTACCGAGACAAAGCTGCGCGGCTACCTCTGGCAGAACGATTACCGCTGGGGTGCGCATCGTTTCAGCGCTGCCCTGGAGCGTCGGGAAGATGAGTTGCAGAACGATCCCATCGACGCCGGCCGGTCACAGGATGCGCTGGCGTTGGGCTACGGCTACAACGCGGGCCGCCATACGCTGCAGCTCAATGTTCGCCATGACTCCGACAGCGAGTTCGGTGGCAAGGACACGGGCAGTGCGTCCTATGGCTACGCCTTTGCTCCGCACTGGCGCGCCACGGCCTCGGTGGGCACGGCATTCCGGGCGCCCACGCTGTACCACCGGTTCAGCGAATACGGCGTGGCCACGCTGCAACCCGAAAGCAGCCGCAACGCAGAGCTGGGCCTGCGCTACGCGCAAGACCGCAGCAGCTTCTCGGTGGTGGCTTACCGCAACCGGGTCTCCAACCTGATCTCGTTCGTCGGTGCAGGCACCTGTGCATCGGCCTTCGGCTGCTATGCCAACACCGCCCGCGCGCAGTACGAGGGAGTGACCTTTGCCGGGTCTCATCACCTGTCGGGTGTGCAGCTGCATGGCTCGCTGGACCTGCAAAATCCGCGTGATCTGGACACGGGCAAGCAACTGGCCCGCCGGGCCAAGCGCCATGCCACGGTGGGCGCCGACACGCGCATCGCCGACTGGACGCTGGGCGCCGAAGTGCAGGCCTCGGGCCGCCGTTTTGATACTGTGGCCAACACCAATGTCCTGGGGGGGCATGCACTGGTCAACCTGTATGCAAGCACCCGTCTTGCCCGCGACTACACCGTGCTGGCCCGCGTCGACAACCTGGCCGACAAGGACTACCAGCTGGCCCGCACCTACGCCACGCCCGGCCGCACGCTGTATGTCGGCGTGAAGTGGGCACCGCAGTAAACAACAAGGTCGCCATGTCTGCCTCTGCCCGCTGCCCCGCGCTCCTGATCGCCGCACCCGCGTCCGGTCAGGGCAAGACCACCGTCACGGCGGCCCTTGCGCGGCTGCATGCGCGCAGGGGCCTCCAGGTGCGGGTGTTCAAGTGCGGGCCCGACTTTCTGGACCCGCACTGGCACCAGCTTGCCAGCGGTGCCCCGGTGCACCAGCTCGACCTGTGGATGACCGGCCAGGCCGATTGCGCCCGGCGCCTGCATGCGGCGGCGCAAGAGGCCGATCTCCTCCTCATCGAAGGCGTGATGGGCCTTTTTGACGGTGATCCCAGCGCCGCTGATCTGGCCCGGCACTTCGGTGTGCCGGTGCTGGCGGTGGTGGATGCCTCGGCCATGGCAGGCACCTTCGGCGCGCTGGCGTTTGGCCTGCAGCACTACCGCCAGGGCTTGCCGTGGGCGGGCGTGCTGGCCAACCGCGTGGGCAGTGCGCGCCATGCCGACATGCTGCGCGATGGCCTGCACGATGCCGACGACTGGATGGGGGCGCTGATGCGCGTGCAGTCTGGCACCGCCCCCGGCGCTGGCAAGGCCGGTGCCGCGCTACTGCCCGAACGCCACCTGGGCCTGGTGGCCGCGCATGAGCTGGCCGACAGCCTGGAGCGGCTGGACGCTGCCGCCGATGCGCTGGCGGCTACCCCGCTGGGGCAGATGACGGCCCATGACCTGCGGCGCTGGGGCGTGGACTTTCCGGCCCCCGTGCAGGCCGCGCCCGTGCCGTCCCTGCTGGCCGGCCGCACGGTGGCCGTGGCGCGCGATGCCGCGTTCTGTTTCATCTACGCCGCCAACGTGCAGTGCCTCACGCAGATGGGTGCACTGGTGGTGTTCTTCTCGCCCCTGCACGATGCTGCGCTGCCCGATTGCGACGCCGTGTGGCTGCCCGGCGGTTATCCCGAGCTGCACACCGCCCAGGTCGCCGCCAACACCGGCATGCAGGCCAGCCTGCGTGCGCATGTGGCCGCAGGCAAAGCCCTGTGGGCCGAGTGCGGCGGCATGATGGCGCTTTTCGAATCCATCACGCTGTCCGATGGCAGCACCGCCCCGCTCTGGGGGTTGCTGCCCGGCTGCGTGACCATGCAAAAGCGGCTGGCGGCGCTGGGGCCCCAGCAACTGGCCGTGGCGGGGCACACCCTGCGCGGCCACACGTTTCACTATTCGACCAGCGACAGCAGCGCCGCCGTGGTGGCCCGCACGGCCCGGCCGGATGAAGTGCCCGCGCCGGATTCTGGCGAGGCGCTTTACCAGCAGGGCAGCATCCATGCCAGCTACTTTCACGCGTGGTTTCCGTCCAGCCCCGAGGCCGTGGCCCACCTGTTCGCGGGAGTCTGCGCATGACTGCCACGCAGCAGCCCATCACCACCGAACTTATCCTGGGCGGCCAGAAAAGCGGCAAATCGCGCCGCGCCGAGCTGCTGGCGCGCGACTGGCTGGCAGAGGCGGGCGACCACCGCGCCGTGCTCATCGCCACGGGTGAAGCCTGGGACGACGAAATGCGCGAGCGCATCGCGCGCCACCAGCGCGACCGTGCCGAGCGCGTGCCGGGCCTGCAGACCGTGGAAGAGCCGCACGACGTGGCCGCCGCCGTGGCGCAGCACAGCACGGCGCAGACCCTGGTGGTGGTGGACTGCCTCACGCTGTGGCTCACCCACTGGACCATGCCCCTGGGTGTGGAAACCATGAATTTTGAGCAAAAACAGGCTCTGGCGCTTGACTGGCAAGCGCAAGCAGCTATGTTTTTGGAAGCGGTTCGGAAATCCCCCGGGCCCGTTGTTCTGGTGGGCAACGAAATTGGCCTGGGGGTCATCCCGCTGGGGCGGGAGGTGCGCGCCTTTGTCGATGCCCTGGGCACGCTGAACCAGCAGGTGGCACGGGTGTGCCCGCGCGTCACCCTCATGGCAGCCGGGCTGCCGTTGAGCTTGAAAGAAACCCTGAAAGAACCCGACCGATGAAACCAACCCCCGTGCGCCGCATCCTGTGGGTGATTGCCATCCTTGTCGCGCTGGGCCTGCTCATGGCCGGACTGGCGCAGGCGCAGACGCAGACGCAGACGCAGACGCAGACGCAGACATCAGCCCCGGCCATCCAGGTCATCGACGACCGCGGCCGCACCGTCACGCTGCCCCGGCCGCCCCAGCGCATCGTGAGCCTGCTGCCTTCGCTCACCGAAACCATCTGCGCGCTGGACCAGTGCCACCGCGTGGTGGGGGTGGACCGTTATTCCAACTGGCCCGAGGCCATCACGCGGCTGCCCCAGATGGGTGGCGGGCTGGACCCGAACATCGAAGCCATCGTGGCGCTGCGGCCCGATGTGGTGGTGATGGCCACCTCGTCGCGCGCGTCGGCCCGGCTCGAATCGCTGGGCGTGACGGTGGTGGCGCTGGAGCCCAAAAGCCATGCCGACGTGCAGCGCGTGATGGGCAAGATCGGCCAGGTGCTGGCGGTGCCCGACGCGCAGCGCGTGTGGCGCCACATCGACGCCGCGGTCGAGGCAGCGGCGCAGTCGGTGCCGCCCGCCGCCCGGGGCGCGCGCGTGTATTTCGAGGTGAACCGCGGGCCCTATGGCGCCGGCACCTCGTCGTTCATCGGCGAAACGCTCACCCGCCTGGGCGCGCGCAACATCCTGCCGGCAGCGCTTGGGCCTTTTCCGAAGCTCAACCCCGAATTCGTGGTGCGGGCCGACCCCGACCTGATCATGGTCGGCGCGCGCAGCGTGGAGGGCCTGGCCGAGCGGCCCGGCTGGGGCAGCCTGCGCGCGCTGCGCGAGCAGCGGCTGTGCGTTTTTTCGCCCGAAGAATCCGACGTGCTGGTGCGGCCCGGCCCGCGCATGGCCGAGGGCGCGCGCCTCATGGCCCGCTGCCTGGCCAGCAAGGCGGCGCCTGCCGGCAAGGCGCCTGCGGCGGGGCGGTCATGACCTTGTCTGTCGCACTGCGCGGGCGCTGGCTGGGGCTGGCGCTGGTGTGCGCCAGCCTGTTGCTGGTGCCGCTGGGCACCGGCGTGGGCAGCGTGGGGCTGGAGAACCTGTGGCCCGCGCTGCTCAGCGACCACACCGAGCCCGCGTCCCGCGCGATGGCCTGGCAGATCGTGTGGGACATCCGCCTGCCGCGCACGCTGGGCGCCTGGTGCGCCGGGGCCTTGCTGGGCCTGGCGGGCGCCGTGGCGCAGGGGCTGTTTCGCAACCCGCTGGCCGACCCGTATCTATTGGGCAGTGCCTCGGGCGCCTCGCTGGGCGTGGCTTCGGCGCTGGCGCTGATGGGCGGCGGGGCGGGCATGCTGGGGGGCGCATCGGCTGCGGCGGCGGTGTCGGTTTTTTCAAGCCACTGGCTGGTGCGGCTGGGCCTTACCGGGGCGGCGTTCGCCGGCGCCGTGCTGGCGGTGCTGCTCACGCTGGCACTGGCGCGCGGCGTGCAGCACACGCTGCGGCTGCTGCTGGCGGGCGTGATCGTGGGCGTGGTGCTGGGCGCGTTCACCTCGCTCATCCTGCTGCTGTCGCCCGATTCATTGCAGGCCATGCAGGCATTTTTGCTGGGCTCCACCGGCTTCGTGGGCTGGACATCGTGCCTGCTGATGGCAGGGGTGTGGCTGCTGTGCCTGGTGGCCGCCTGGGCGCTGTCGCGCGTGCTCGACGGCCTGGCGCTGGGCGAGTCCACCGCGCACAGCCTGGGCCTGCCGCTGGCGCCGCTGCGTGCCGCTTTGGTGGCGGTGCTGGCGCTGGCCACCGGCACGGCCGTGGCGCAGACGGGGCTGATTGCTTTCGTGGGCCTGGCGGCGCCGCACCTGGTGCGCGCGGTGGTCAAGGTGCCGCATGGCCGCCTCATGGGGCTGGCCAGCCTGATGGGCGCGGTGCTGCTGGCTGCAGCCGATCTGCTTGCGCGCGGGCTCATCGCCCCGCAGGAGCTGCCGGTGGGCGTGCTCACCGCCGTGCTGGGTGGGGGCTACTTGCTGTGGCTGATGCATCGGCGCACGGGGCCGGGGGGGCTGCTGTAAATGTTGAATGCTCCTGAAAACATAGCTATCAGCGCTGATGGAATAAGCGCCAGCATCGGAAAGTCCTCGATATTGCACGGCATCACGCTGCACCTGGCGGCGGGCCGCTGGACGAGCATCGTGGGGCCCAACGGTGCGGGCAAGTCCACCTTGCTGCGCGCGCTGGCGGGGCTGATGCCCTGCAGCGGCAGCGTGCACCTGCTGGGCCGCCCGCTGGCCCAATGGCAGCGCGGCGACCGCGCGCGGGCCCTGTCGTGGCTGGGCCAGAACGAGGTGGCGGCCGATGACCTCACGGTGTACGACATCGCCATGCTGGGCCGCCTGCCGCACCAGCCCTGGCTATCGCCGCCCAGCGGGGCCGACCATGCGGCGGTGGAGCAGGCCTTGCGCGCCACCCAGGCGTGGGACTGGCGCCACCGCGCCCTGGGCCAGCTGTCGGGCGGCGAGCGCCAGCGCGTGCTGCTGGCCCGGCTGCTGGCCGTGCAGGCGCAGGTGCTGCTGATGGACGAGCCCCTGGCCAACCTCGACCCGCCCCACCAGGCCGACTGGCTGCTGCTGGTGCGCGCCCTGGTGGCGCAGGGCAAGACCGTGGTCAGCGTGCTGCACGAGGTGTCGCTGGCACTGCAGGCGGACGACATGGTGGTGCTGGCGGCGGGCCGCGTGCTGCACCACGGCGCCAGCAATGCGCCTGCCACGCACGCCGCGCTGGAGCAGGTGTTCGACCACCGCATCCATGTGCGGCAGCTCGACGGCATGTGGATGGCGCTGCCCCGCTTGCAGGCCCCCTGACGCTTCCCCCTTTCCCTGTTGAAAGACACCTTCCATGCAGATTGAAGCCGCACCCACCGAGAAGCGCTACGAAAAACCCGAGGGCGAACGCCGCGGCCTGGTCATCGTCAACACCGGCGACGGCAAGGGCAAAAGCACGGCGGCTTTTGGCCTGGCGCTGCGCGCCCATGGCCGGGGCAAGGCCGTGAAGATCTTCCAGTTCATGAAGGTGCCCACGGCCCGCTTTGGCGAGCACCGCATGTTTGAGCAGATCGGCATTCCCATCGAGGGGCTGGGCGACGGTTTCAGCTGGAAGAGCAAGGACCTGGAGCACTCGGCCCAGCGCGCGCGCGACGGCTGGGAGAAGGCGCGTGCCGCCATCCTGTCGGGTGACTATTTTCTGGTGGTGCTCGACGAGATCACCTACCCGCTGATCTACGGCTGGCTGCCACTCCAGGGCGTGCTGCAAACCCTGCGCGAGCGGCCCAGGCAGGTGCATGTGGTGCTCACCGGCCGCCGCTGCCCGCCCGAGATCATCGAGCTGGCCGACACCGTGACCGAGATGCAGCTGGTCAAGCACGCGTTCAAGGCGGGCGTGCCCGCGCAGCGCGGCATCGAGGATTGACGGCGATGGTGGTGGAGGGCGCAGAGCCGATCACCTTGCTGTGCCGTGGGCCGGTGCTGGCGTTCCATGGCGAGCCCATGCTCGCCCAGGCCCGCCGGGCCCGGCGCCAGCCGCTGCAGGCGCTGGTGTTCGACAATGCCTGGGGCCAGGCCAGCGGCCTGTTTCCAGAAGGACCCATGCCATGAATCTCGAAGCTGTGGGGTTGTCCCCGTCCATGGGGGCTGCGCTGTCGGGCGCGGTGGCCTTGCTGCTGGCGGTGTGGCTGGACCGGCTGGTGGGCGAGCCGCCCGAGCGCGCACACCCCGTGGTGTGGATGGGGCAGGTGCTGCGCTGGTGGGGCGAGCGGCTTGCGCCGTTGTCGCCCAGGGCGGCGGATTGGAAGTGTTTCTGGGCTGCAGCGCTTGTATGGTGTGCGCTGGCTGCTATGGTTTTTGTTGTTTTCTGGGGCTTGCAATGGGCCGCGCTGCAACTGCACTGGGTGCTGGGGGCGGCGGTGATGGCGCTGCTGCTCAAGCCGCTGTTCGCCTGGCGCATGCTGTGCGACGAGGTGCTGGCGGTGGAAGACGCCCTGGCCCGTTCGCTGCCCGAGGGCCGCGAGCGCCTGGCGCGCCTGGTGAGCCGGGATGTGGCGCAACTCGATGCACTGCAGGTGCGCGAATCGGCCATCGAATCGTTGGCCGAAAACCTCTGCGACTCGGTGGTGGCGCCGCTGTTCTGGTTTGCGCTGCTGGGCCTGCCCGGCGCCGCGCTGTACCGCTTTGCCAACACGGCCGATGCCATGTGGGGCTATCCGGGCATGCGCGGGGGGCGCTATTGGCAATGGGCGGGCAAGTGGGCAGCACGCGCGGACGATGTGCTGTCGTGGCTGCCCGCACGCATCACGGCACTGCTGCTGGCGCTGTCTGCGCGTGGGCTGCCGCTGCGCACGCTGGCGCGCCAGGCGCGCAAGACCCCCTCGCCCAACAGTGGCTGGCCCATGGCGGCGATGTCCATGGCATTGGGGGTGCGGCTGGCCAAGCCGGGCGTGTACGTGCTCAACAGCAAGGGCCGCAAGGCCGGGCCGCTCGACACGCGGCGCGCGGAAAAGCGGGTGTCCACGGTGGTGATGGCGCTGGTGCCGCTGGTGGCAGTGGTTCGTTTCCTGGTCGTGGTGGCGACCGCCGCATGAGCTTCCTGGCCGCAGCGTTCCCCCCACATGGCGGCCCCGATGCGGCGGGCGTGCCGCTGCACGATTTTTCGACCAACAGCAACGCCTGTGGCCCGTGCCCCGAGGCGCTGCACGCCGTGCAGGTGGCCGACGCCACGCGCTACCCCGACCCGGCCTACACCGCGTTGCGCGAGGGGCTGGGCGCTTTTCATGGCGTGCCCTCTGCGCGCATCGTGCTGGCGGCCAGCGCCAGCGAGTTCATTCACCGCATCACGGCGCTGGCGGCGCAGCAGGGCGTGGTGCAGGTGGCTGTGCCACCGCACAGCTATGGCGACTATGCCCAGGCGGCACAGGTGCGAGGTCTGGCATTGGTGCGGGGTGGCGTCGTCGCCGCTGCGGGCCTGCAATGGGCCTGCGAGCCCTCCAGCCCCCTGGGCCACGCAGACCCCGCCGCGCGCGCATGGCGGCACGGCGCCGCCGCCCCGGTGCTGCGCGTGCTGGACTGCGCCTATGCACCGCTGCGGCTGGACGAGGAGGGCGCCTGGGCCGGATCGCCACCGCCGCACCTGCCACCGGCCTGCTGGCAGCTGTGGACGCCCAACAAGGCCCTGGGGCTCACCGGTGTGCGCGCGGCCTACGCCGTGGCGCCAGCAGGCACGGATGCACAGGTGCTTGCCCTGAACACCCTGGCACCCTCGTGGCCCGTGGGGGCGCATGGCTTGGCTTTGCTGCAGGCGTGGATGCAGCCGGCGGTGCAGCGGTGGCTGGTGCACAGCCTGGGCCGCCTGCGCGACTGGAAAGCGCGCCAGCAGGGGCTGTGCGCGGAGATGGGATGGAGGGTGCAGCCCGGCAGCCTGGCCAACTATTTCTGCGCGCTGCCCGATGGCTTTACCCAACCCGCAGCTTTTTTGCGAATGCTCGCCGGGCTGCGCAGCGCGGGCATCAAGCTGCGCGATGGCACGTCGTTCGGCCTGCCTGGCATGGTGCGCCAGGGCGTGCTTCCGCCCGCCTCGCAGGACGCCCTGGCCACCGCGTGGCGCGGTATTTTGGCGACCCTTCCCAACCAGAAAGACATGGCATGACAACGAATTTTTCGGCTCGCCCCCTGGCCCGCTGCGTGATGGTGCTGGGCACCACCAGTGGCGCCGGCAAAAGCTGGCTGACCACCGCCCTGTGCCGCTATTACGCCCGTCAGGGCCTCAAGGTGGCGCCGTTCAAGGCGCAGAACATGAGCAACAACGCCCGCGTGGTCGAGGGCCTCGACGGCGCCGGGGGCGAGATCGGCTCGGCGCAGTATTTCCAGGCCCTGGCCGCGCGCGCCCGGCCCGATGTGCGCATGAACCCGCTCTTGCTCAAGCCCGAGGCCGACACGCACAGCCAGGTGGTGCTGATGGGGCAGGTGAGCGCCGAACTCACCGCCATGCCCTGGCGCGGCCGCAGCGAAAAGGTGTGGCCGCAGATCGCCGCTGCGCTCGACGCCTTGCGCGCCGACAACGATGTGGTGGTGATCGAGGGCGCGGGCTCGCCCGCCGAGATCAACCTGCACGCCAGCGACATCGTCAACATGCGCGTGGCCCGCCATGCGCAGGCCCGCTGCCTGCTGGTGACCGATATCGACCGGGGCGGCGCCTTTGCCCACCTGTATGGCACCTGGGCGCTGCTGCCCGAGGACGAGCGCGCGTTGATCCATGGTTTTGTGCTCAACAAGTTTCGCGGCGACGCGGCCCTGCTGGCGCCCGCGCCGCAGATGCTGCAACAGCTGACCGGTGTGCCCACCGTGGCCACCATCCCGATGCAGTGGCAGCACGGCCTGCCCGAGGAAGACGGTATTTTTGACGACCGCAGCGTTGCCGCCGGGGTGGTGACAAAAACCATTGCCGTCATCGCCTACCCGCGCATCAGCAACCTCGACGAATTCCAGCCGCTCAAGAACATGCATGGCCTGCGCCTGCAGTGGGTGCGCAGCCCGGCCGATGTGGCGCTCCTGCAGCCCAGCGACTGGATCGTGTTGCCCGGCTCCAAGGCCACGGCGGCCGACCTGGCCTGGCTGCGCGCGCAGGGGCTCGACAGCGCCATTGCCGCGCACGCTGGGCGCGGCGGCGCGGTGCTGGGCATTTGCGGCGGCCTGCAGATGCTGGGCGAGGCACTGATCGACCCCGAAGGCATCGACGGCAACGGCCCCGGCCTGGGCCTGCTGCCGCTGGTCACGCTGTTCGAGTCCGCCAAGACGGTGCGCCACACCGGGGCGCGCTTTGGCACGCTGGCGGCCGGCCCGTGGGCGGCACTGTCGGGCGTGCAGGTGGCCGGCTACGAAATTCACCACGGCCAGACCGCGCAGCACACCGCCATGGCGGCCAAGGGCGACGTGGCGCGCGCAGCCATTCCCGGCCTGGCCTGGCAAAACCGCGCCGGCAATGTGCTGGGCCTGTATCTGCATGGCCTGTTCGAAGACGCGGCGGCCCTGCAGGCGCTGTTTGGCACACCCGGCAACGCGCCCGTGCGCACGCTCGATGCCGTGTTCGACGGCCTGGCCGATGCGCTTCAGGCGCACTTTGCGCCGGGCATCCTGCAATCCCTGATCCATCCCTGAGCATTTTTCATGACCCTCACCTGCACGATTCCTGCCATTTCCGACCTGCAAGACACCGCGCTGACGGCACGCCTGCAGCACCGCATCGACCACAAGACCAAGCCCCTGGGCGCGCTGGGCCGGCTGGAGCCGCTGGCATTGCGCATCGGCCAGATCCTGGGCAGCGAATCGCCGCAGCTTGAGCACCCGCAAATGCTGGTCTGCGCGGCAGACCATGGGCTGGCGGCACGCGGCGTGTCGGCCTACCCGAGCGACGTGACCTGGCAGATGGTCGAAAACTTTCTGGCCGGTGGTGCTGCCGTCAGCGTGCTGGCGCGCCAGCATGGCCTGGCGCTCACCGTGGTGGACTGCGGCGTGGCGCGCGACTTTGCCCCGCGCGCTGCCACGCCCGGCCAGCCGCAACTGCTGGTGCGCAAGGTGGCGGCGGGCACGCAGGACGCATCCACCGGCCCCGCCATGACGGCCGCGCAATGCGCCCAGGCGCTGGCCAACGGCATGGAGGTGGTGCGCAACCTGCCCGGCAATGCGCTGCTGCTGGGTGAAATGGGCATTGGCAACACCTCGGTGGCGTCGCTTTTGCTGTCGCGCCTGTGCGGCATTCCCTTGGACGATTGCACGGGCGCCGGCACCGGCCTGGACGCAGCCGGCGTCGCGCGCAAGCGCGCCGTGCTGGCGCAGGCGTTGCGGGCCAATCAAGGCGCGGTCGAACCCCTCGACGCCCTGGCCGCGCTGGGCGGTTTCGAGGTCGCCACGCTGGTGGGCGCCGTGCTGCAAGCCGCGTCGGAGCGCCGGGTGATCGTGGTCGATGGCTTCATCACCAGCGCCGCCGTGCTGGTGGCGGCGCGCCTGCAACCCCATGTGCTGCAGCGCTGCGTGTTCGCCCACGGCTCGGCCGAGCCTGGCCACGCGCACCTGCTGGCGCACCTGCTGGCGCACCTGCTGGCGCACCTGCTGCCACATCAGCAGGCCCGGCCGCTGCTCGACCTGGGCCTGCGCCTGGGCGAGGGCTCGGGCGCCGCGCTGGCCTGGCCGCTGCTGCAGTCGGCCTGCGCGGTGCTGCGCGAGATGTCGAGTTTTGAGGCGGCGGGGGTGGATGGGCAGGTGGCATAAATCCGTGTGGATAGATTGTCTTTTCAGGCTCTGGCGCTTGTTTTATAAGCACCATGTGCTCCTGAAATAATAGCTATTTTGGCGGCTTTGCGCATGTGCCCACAGGCCGCCTGCCGGTTGTTCATCCATTCTTCTCATCTTTGCCGCCGTTTCACTCGTTCTGCTCTTTTGCCATGAATGCCCGTCGCTGTGCACGGATCGCCTTGGCCGCTGCGGCAAGCGCTGCCGCGGTCGTGTTTGGTGCGGGTGAATGGCCGAGAAGGCGTGGATGAATCCGGCCTGTCCGAGCGGGCCGCGCAAACGCGCCCCATCCAGGCGCAAGGCACAGCCATGGCGCGGCCCATGGCGAGCATTTGCAACGCGGCAGACGCTGCCTTTGCGGGCACCATGAACAGATCGCAAACACGCTCTTGGTGCAATTTGCATACAAAACGGTGCCAATATTGTGCGCAAGGTTGGCACGGCGTTTGCGTAGTGCTGGGGCATGCAAGCCCCCACCCGTGCACCCGCCACATCCTCTGCTGCTTCGGCCCCCGCAGCCATTGAGCTCGTTGCGCTGACCAAGCGCTACGCCCAAGGCAAGCCTGCGGTCGATGCCATCGACCTGCGCATTGCCAGCGGCAGCTACTGCTGCCTGCTGGGCCCCTCGGGCTGCGGCAAAAGCACCACGCTGCGCATGATTGCCGGGCATGAGTCGGTGACCAGCGGCGACATCTTGCTCGAAAACCGCAACATTACCGACCTGCCCGCCGCCGCGCGCGGCACGGCCATGATGTTCCAGAGCTTCGCGCTGTTCCCGCATCTTTCGGCGCTGGACAACGTGGCTTTCAGCCTCAAGATGAAGGGCGTGGCCAAGGCCGAGCGCCAGGCCCGGGCCCGCGACCTGCTGGAGCGCGTGGCCATGGGCCACCTGGCCGAGCGCAAGCCGGCCGAACTCTCGGGCGGGCAGCAGCAGCGCGTGGCGCTGGCGCGCGCCCTGATCACCCAGCCGCGCGTGCTGCTGCTCGACGAGCCGCTGTCGGCGCTGGACCCGTTCCTGCGCATCCAGATGCGGGCCGAGTTGCGCCGCTGGCAAAAGGAGTTGGGCCTGACCTTCATCCACGTCACCCACTCACAGGAAGAGGCCATGGCCCTGGCCGACACCATGGTGGTGATGAACCACGGCGTGATCGAACAGGTGGGCTCCCCGCACGAGGTCTATAACCGCCCGGCCAGCGAGTTCGTGGCGCGCTTCATGGGCGGCCACAACGTGATCGATGCGCCAGAGGGCAAGGTCGGCGTGCGCACCGATCACCTGCAGGTGGCCGCAGCAGGTATGGCCCTGCCGCCCGGCGCCCGGCACATGCAGGCCGTGGTGACCGATGTGGAATACCAGGGCACCTATGTGCTGCTGGGCCTGCAAAAGCAGGGCGCGGTGCTGTCGGCCCATGCCACGGCAGCGTATTCGGTCATGGTGTCCGAGTCCACCTATGCTGCGGCCCCCTACGTGGTGGGGCAGGCGGTGCAACTGCATTGGCAGCCGGGGCAGGCGCACCCGCTGTCGGCGCCCATTCCCCAGGCCGATCCCGTCGCCGCCTGAGTTTTTCCTGTTCCCCAACCGCAACCCAAGGAGTTTTTCCATGTCCGACGCTTCCCGTGCTGATTCCCCTGTCGTTGTTTCCGATGCCACCGGCATGCAGCGCCGCTCGCTGCTCAAGGGCACGGCGGGCATCCTGGCCGCTGGCGTGTTCCCGGCAGTCCATTCGCAGGAAAAGATCGTGCTGCGCTACCTGGGCACGGCGGTGAACCAGGACAAGGCGATCGCCGAGAAGTTCAAGGCCGACACCGGCATCGAGATCCAGTATGTGGCCGTGACCACCGACGATGTGACCAAGCGTGCCGTGACCGCGCCCAACAGCTTCGATCTGATCGACACCGAGTACTTCTCGCTCAAGAAGATCGTGCCCACCGGCAACCTCAAGGGCATCGACACCAAGCGCATCAAGAACGCCGACAAGATCACCACCCTGTTCACCACCGGTGTGGTGGCGGGCAAGCCCGTGGGCGACCAGGGCACCGCGCCCAGGAAGGTGATCTACCTGGAAGGCGAGAAGTCCAAGAAGTTCGCGACCGCGCCCACGCAGTTCATGTCGCTGATTCCCACCGTGTACAACGCCGACACGCTGGGCATTCGCCCCGATCTGATCAAGCGCCCCATCAATTCCTGGGCCGAGCTGCTCAATCCCGAGTTCAAGGGCAAGGCTGCCATCCTGAACATCCCCTCCATCGGAATCATGGACGCCGCCATGGTGGTCGAGGCCATGGGCATCTACAAGTACCCCGACAAGGGCAACATGACCAAGAAGGAGATCGATCTCACGATCAAGACCCTGATCGAGGCCAAGAAGCAGGGCCAGTTCCGCGCGCTGTGGAAGGACTTCAACGAGTCGGTGAACCTGATGGCATCGGGCGAAGTGGTGATCCAGTCGATGTGGAGCCCCGCCGTCACGGCCGTGCGCACCAAGGGCATCGCCTGCAACTTCCAGCCGCTCAAGGAAGGCTACCGGGCCTGGGCCGCGGGCTTTGGTCTGCCGGCCACGTTGTCGGGCCGCAAGCTCGATGGCGCGTACGAGTTCATCAACTGGTTCCTCGACGGCTGGGCCGGTGCCTACCTGAACCGCCAGGGCTACTACAGCGCCGTGCTGGAAACCGCCAAGGCCAAGATGGAAGCCTACGAGTGGGCCTACTGGATGGAAGGCAAGCCTGCCGCGCAGGACATCAAGAGCCCCAATGGCGATGTGCTGGCCAAATCGGGCGCGGTGCGCGACGGCGGCAGCTACGAGTCGCGCATGGGCGGCATCGCCTGCTGGAACGCGCTGATGGACGAGAACAACTACATGGTCCAGAAATGGAATGAGTTCGTCGCGGCATAAGGAGTGCACCCCCTGAGGCGCTGCGCGCCTTCACCCCTCTCTCGAACCGCTGCGCGGTTCGGGAGGGGGACGCCCCCGGTGCGGCGGGGCGGCCCTTGCACGGGGGCACTGGTCTTGGGCAGCGTCAGTCTCAAGAGCAAGCGCCGAACGGTAGACCTTTGAATTCATTGATTGCAAACACCATGAGCACGACCACACAGTCCTTACCTGCTGCAGCTGTCCCCGGCCGCAGCATTGCCGCCTGGTGGCAGGCTGCGCCGTTCACGCTGGTGTTCGCGCTGTTCTTCATCATCCCGCTGGCGCTGATCGTGATGGTCAGCTTCTGGGACTTCAACGAGTACGAGCTGCTGCCGGGCTTCACGTTCAAGAACTACGTGTCGATCTTCGATGGCTGTGGCAATGCGTCGGAGGGCCTGTGCGTCACGCTCAAGACGTATTACTCCACGCTCAAGTTCAGTTTTCTGGTGTGGCTGATCACGCTGGTGATCGGCTTCACAGTGGCCTATTTCCTGGCCTTTTACGTGCGTTCCTCGGGCATGCAGACGCTGCTGTTCGTGGTGTGCACCATCCCGTTCTGGACGTCGAACGTGATCCGCATGATCTCGTGGGTGCCGCTGCTGGGGCGCAACGGCCTCGTCAACCAGACGCTGATGGGCATGAACCTCATCGAGACGCCCGTCGAGTGGCTGCTGTTCTCGGATTTCTCGGTGGTGCTGGCCTTCGTGCACCTGTACACCATGTTCATGATCGTGCCCATCTTCAACAGCATGATGCGCATCGACCGCAGCCTCATCGAGGCGGCCAATGACAGCGGCGCCAGCGGCTGGCAGACGCTGTGGAACGTGATCGTCCCGCTGTCGCGCACCGGCATCATCATTGGCTCGATCTTTGTCATCACCATCGTCATGGGCGACTTCGTCACCATCGGTGTGATGGGCGGCCAGCAGATCGCCTCCATCGGCAAGATCATCCAGGTGCAGACCTCGTACCTGCAGTTCCCGCTGGCCGCGGCCAATGCCGTGATCTTGCTGGCCGTGGTGCTGATGATCATCTGGGGCCTGACGCGCCTGGTCGACATTCGCAAGGAGCTGTGAGATGAAAGTCCGCGAATCCCGCCCCGCCAGCTTCTGGCCCCTGGCCATCGTGTTTGCACTGTTCGTGCTGTTCATGTACGGGCCCATGCTGGTCATCTTCATCCTGAGCTTCCAGGGCCCCGAGGGCGGGCTGACCTTTCCCATGCGGGGCGTGTCGCTGCACTGGTTCTACAAGCTGGCCGAGGGGCTGGGTGTGGTCGATATCGGCGCGGCGCTGTGGCGATCCCTCGGCCTGGGCGTTGCGGTGATGCTGTGCACGGTGGTGCTCTCGGTGCTGGCGGGCCTGGCCTTTCGCAAACGGCTGGCAGGGGGCAACACGCTGTTCTTCATCGTCGTGGCCAGCCTGATCATGCCGTCCATCATCGTCTCGCTGGGCATCGGGCTGGAGTTCCGGCTGATCGACAACGGCATCAAGGCGGTGCTCGAATGGCTGGGCATGGAGAGCGCGCTCGAGGGCTATGGCACCTCGCTGGGCCTGTTCACCTCGGCTCTGGGCGCGCACCTCACCTGGACGCTGCCGTTTGGCCTGCTCATCATGTTCGCGGTGTTCAACCGCTTCAACCCCGCGTACGAAGAAGCCGCACGCGACCTGGGCGCCACGCCCTGGCAGGGGTTCAGGCACGTGGTGTTGCCGCTCGTCGCGCCGTCCGTCGTCGGCATCGGCATGTTCGGCTTCACCCTGAGCTGGGACGAGATCGCCCGCACTTCGCAAGCCATTGGCGACGTGAACACGTTGCCGCTCGAACTGCAGGGCCTGACCAGCACGGTGACCACGCCTTCCATCTACGCGCTGGGCACGCTGACCACGGTGGTGTCGTTCATCGTCATGGGCATCACGCTGGCGCTGGTGCGGGCGCTGGGCCGCAGGCGCAAGGGTTAAACCTAAAAACGGCAGTTGACCGCTTCGTAAGCTTTGCCAAGCCGCATGAAATCAACGGTTGATGGGTTCGATGGCGCTCACCTGGTGGGTGAAAGCGCTATGCACCCGCCAGCACCGCGCTCAACGCGCCATGCGGCATTGCTCCTCCTTGCGGGCAAACAGGGCAATGGCCCGCCGCGTCGTCTCCCTTGCAGGGTGCAGGCCCGTCGGAGACGGGCCTTCTTCGCGCTGGCCAACAGCACGCAGGTGCTGCCGGAGCCGCAGCGCTCAGTCTTGCCTGGCACGCCGATCACGGCACCGGCAGGCGCATCCAACTGCCGTTTCCAGGTTAAAAAGGCACCCTCATGACGACACCCCCCCACAGGCCCCGGCGTACGCGCGCGGCGGTCACCGAGCCGCCCGTTCAACCCGAGGTGGCAGGCCAGCTCAGCGACAACGACATGTACGGCCGCATGGTGTCGGCCATCCTCGACCACCGCCTGCCTCCCGGCACCAAGCTGGTGGAAGACAAGTTGGCGGCGGCCTTTGGCGTGTCGCGCACGCGCGTGCGGCCCGTGCTGGTGCGGCTGGCCAACGAGCAGGTGGTCACCCTCACGCCCAATCGCGGCGCGTCCATTGCCCAGCCCACGCCGCAAGAGGCCCTGGAGGTGTTCGAGGCCCGCCGCCTGCTGGAGCCCCGCCTGGTGGAGCTGTTCATCGCCAATGCCACCGATGCCGACATCGCCGCGCTGCGCGCCTGCATCGACGAGGAAGAAGCTGCGCGCGCCAGTGGCGACATGCGCCGAGCCATCCGCCTGTCGGGCGACTTTCACCTGCACATCGCGCAGGCCGCAGGGCACCAGACGCTGGGGCGCATCCTGCGCGAGCTGGTATCGCGCACCTCGCTCATCCTCATGACCTACAGCCCCAGCCATGCCCAAACCCGTGAAGAGGCCACCGCCTGCGGCTGCCGCGAACACCGGGCGCTGGTTGACGCCATTCGCCTGAGCGACGCCAGGGAAGCTGCCCGCCGCATGCTGGACCACCTGGTTCGCATCGAGTCGCAGCTGGAGTTCACCCCTTCGGCTGCAGATGCCCCTGACCTGGCCCGCCTGCTGGGCAGTGCCTGAGAGGCTTTCGCCCCATGCCCGCCTTGCCCGCCAAAACACCCCTGCTCGTCGTTGCAAATGCTCGCCATGGCCCGAGCCATGGCTGCGCTTTGCGCCTCGGTCCGGAGCGTTCTGACGCACCTTTCGGGCCTGGCCGAAAAACTCTCAGCCTCTGAGTCCTTCACCTACGCACAACCCCATGCGCCAATTGCTGGTCATCAATCCCAACACCTCGGCCCATGTCAGCGCCTTGCTGCAGCAGCATGTGCAGGCCGCAGCGGGGTCCCACGTGGCAGTGCGCACAGCCACCGCGCGTTTTGGTGCCCCCTACATCGCCTGCGAGGCGAGCTATGCCGTGGCCGCCCACGCACTGCTGGACACCTGGGCGCATGATCTGGCTCAGCCCCGCCCGCAGCCCGATGCGGTGTTGATTGGCTGCTTTGGCGACCCCGGCCTGATGGCGCTGCGCGAAAGCAGTCCTGTGCCGGTGACGGGCCTGGCCGAGGCCTCATTCATCGAGGCCGCGCGCCACGGCCGCTTTGCCATCGTCACGGGCGGCGAGCGCTGGGGCCCCATGCTGCAGCGCCTGGCGCAGGCCCTGGGCCAGGCCCATGCGCTGGCAGGCATCCACACCGTGGCACCCACGGGCGCCCAGCTGGCGGCCGACCCCGAAGCCGCCCGCACCCTGCTGGCCCAGGCCTGCCGCGACGTGGTGCGCCAGATGGGTGTGCAGGCGGTGATCCTCGGCGGGGCCGGGCTGGCTGGCATGGCCGCAGCGGTGCAGCCGCAGGTGGCAGTGCCGGTGATTGACAGCGTGGTGGCCGGGGCAAACTGGGCGCTGCGTGCACACAGCGTGCCCCCGGAGCGCAAAGTGGCTGCATTCGATGTGGCGTGGGTGGGGGTGTCGGATGAAATGGCGGCCTTGGGAATGGGCCATGCACATGCTCAAGCCCACCCAGATCGGCAATTTATTGATCCGGCACGGTTTATTGCGGAGACTGGATCCCGTTCACCCTGAGCTTGTCGAAGCCCTTCGACAAGCCCGAACGGGGGGCACGAATAAATCGTGCCGGATCAATAGTCTGCATTGTTCTGCCCAAAGAGGCCCTGGCACGTCTGAAGTGGGGCCAAGGCGGTTCCATCCTCCTTGCGGAAGCGCCTGATGGCTGCGCACTGGCCCCCTGCGCCCCCACGCTGGAGGAAGAAATCAGGCTGAGGCCACGGTCACCATGCTCGCCGTCGCCGCTGGTGACATTCCGGAAGAGATTTTTGCAGCGAGGCTGCGCGGTCACAGTGCTCCACGGGCATGGCCTTGTCTTGAAAAATTTCAAGCCATTTTGGCCTCTAGCGCTTATTTAATAAGCGCTAGTAGCTATAAATAATATAGCAAACATCCGCTTGTGCAGCGGGGTAGGCGGGGCGGCCATCAGGCGGCCCGTCACCCCGCACAGGTCTGGTTTCGGCCCCGCTTCTTGGCCTGGTAGAGGGCGGCGTCGGCGCGTGTCAGCATGGCATCCAGGGTGTCCGTCGTGTCCTGCCAGGTGGTCACCCCAATGCTGAGCTGGCAATCGAGCGGGTGCCCCGCCTGAAGCAGGGCATGGATGCGTTGCGCCACATGGTGGGCTGCCGGGGCATCGGTGTCGGGCAGCAGCACCAGAAACTCTTCGCCACCGTAACGACCCAGACGGTCTTCACTGCGCAATGCAGACTTCGTGCACGCCGCGAAGTGGACCAGCACCGCATCGCCATGCTGGTGGCCATGGGTGTCGTTCACCGCCTTGAAGTTGTCCAGGTCGAGCATCATGACCGATGGTCCGTGGCCATAGCGGCGGGCGCGGTCCAGTTCCTGCTGGCACAGCTGCATCACGGCGCGGCGGTTGAGCGTCTGCGTGAGCGAGTCGTGTGTGGCCAGGTGTTCCAGCTCGGTGCGCACCCGGTCGGTCGCCAGCAAAATGGCGCCTATCGACAGCATCAGCACCGTGATCACATAGGCGCCCATGTATGCCGTCTGGAAAGGCGAAGGCTCCATGATGTCGGTGCCGGCCTGGCCCATGAGGACCGAGGTGAAGCGCGACATCAGCACCAGGATGTGCAGCGCCAGCACGACCTGCACCAGCCGTGTGGGAAAGCTCTTGCCCCCATGCCGCAATGAAAAGCGCAGGTGCGCGCCATACAGCACCGCCATCAGCAGCGAGAAGATGGCGATGCGCACGGCATAACTGGGCGCAACATAGGTCAGCCAGATGTGTACCAGCGTGGATGCGACCGCAACGCTGCCCCACAGCGCCCACCCACCGCCATGCCCCAGGAATCGGCGGCTGCCGATGTAGTAAACCGTTGCGCCCAGCAGCAGCGCCTGGTTGGCCACAACGACGCTGAAGAATTGCGGGAGTTCGTCCCGGCCGCCGAAAAGCACGGCGGAGACCAGCCACAGTACCGGAGCAGCAGCCCAGTAGTCCAGCCCGCGGATGCTGGGCGGGTAATTGCGCCGCATGAACAAAAGCACCACCGCCATCATGGCGGACATGAATCCGGACATGGCAATGAGGGAGCGCGGATCGAGTTGCATCTTCCGGCAGTGGATCGAGGGAACGGCGGTGTAAGAAAATGTTCGATTCAGTATAGCCAGGCAGCACTTTTTGGGCGAACGAATTTGTGCAGTGGCTGCCCGCAGGCGGTGTGGGTGCTTCGTTGGCTGAAAATCTCCCAAACGCCGGCCCCAAAAAAAAGCCGCCCACTGTCACAGGGCGGCTTTCGGTGTGGGAGTGCAGGGTCGTTCAGGCTGGGGCGGTCACACGCTCCATGCGCGTCAGCGGCAGGGCTTCGTCGGCACTGGCGGCGTTCTGCATCACGAAATTGAACTTCGTGCGCGTAAAGGGCGCGCTGATGCCCAGCGATTCGTAGCCTGCAGGCGCCACGTTCTTTTCCAGGGCCACGATCAGGCCATCGCGCGTGGCGAAGGCAAAGTCGTCGTCGATGTAGCTGTCGCCAGGGATGTTGACCTGTGTGGTCAGCGTGCGCATGCCGGGTGCAGCCACCAGGAAGTGGATGTGCGCGGGGCGGTTGCCATGGCGGCCCAGGGCCTCGAACAGCTCGGACGTGGGGCTGTTCGGGGGAATGGCGTAGCCCGGTGGCAGGAACGAGCGAAAGCGGTACCGGCCCTTGGCATCCGTCTCGATGCGGCGGCGCAGCTCGTACGGCTTCATGCCGGGGAAGAAGTGCGAATAGCCGCCCAGCTCATTGGCGTGCCACACGTCCACACCGGCGTGGGCCACGGGCTGGCCGTTCAGGTCCAGCACCTGGCCTTCCATCACGAACACCTCGCCCTTGGGCTCGCCCTCATCGAGGCGCACCTCGACCTTGGACATGGGTGCACCCGCCACGAACAGCGGGCCTTCGATGGCGCGCGGCGTGCCGCCCGTGCGGCCCGCCCTGGCGTCGGCCTCGTCGGCGCGGATGTCGAGCAGGCGGTCAAAACCAAGGCCCGCGGTGATCAGGCCTGTCTGGCCCGCAGCACCCAGGCGCGTGAGCCAGCCGGCGGCGGCCCAGAACTCGTCGGGCGTCACATCCAGTTCGTCGATGGTCTTGAACAGGTCGGTGACGATGCGCTCGGTGAGCTGGCGCACACGCGCGTTGCCGGGGGCCATCTTCTTGGTGTTGACCAGTGCAAGCAGTTGGGCTTGGGTGAGTTCGGACATGGATGTCTCCTCGGTGGGATGGGGTGAGATGAATGAAGGTGGGTTTCAGTCGAGCTTGATGCCGCGCTCGGTGATCAGCTTCGTCCAGCGCTCTGACTCGCGGGCCAGGTGTTTGGCCAGCTCGTCGGGGGTGGAGCCCACGGACTCGGCGCCGATGGTTTCAAAGCGCTTGACCACGTCGGGGTCTTTCATCGCGGCCAGCAGGGCCTTGTTGAGCTTGCCGACGATGGCCTTGGGCGTGGATGCCGGCATGAACACGGCAAACCATGGCGACACCTCGTAGCCGGGCACACCGGCCTCGGCCAGCGTGGGCACGTCGGGCAGGGTGCTGGAGCGCTTGGCCGTGGTCACGCCCAGGGCACGCAGCTTGCCCGACTGGATGTGCGGGCGGGCCGAGGTGATGCTGTCGAACATGTAGTTGATCTGGCCACCCAGCAGGTCGGCCACCGCAGGGCCGCTGCCCTTGTAGGGAATGTGCAGCATGTCCACATTGGCCAGCGAAGTGAATACCTCGCCCGCCAGGTGGATGGAGGTGCCATTGCCGGCCGACGCATAGGTGAGCTTTCCGGGTGCGCTGCGGGCGGCGGCGATCACGTCCCGGACGTTCTTCACATCCGGCTGGGTGGCGTTGGTGACCAGCACGTTGGGCACCACGGCCAGCAGGCTGACGGGGGCAAAGTCCTTGATCGGGTCGTAGCTGAGCTTGCCGTACAGGGGCTTGTTGGTGGCCATTCCGATCGAGGTGATCATCATCGTGTAGCCGTCGCCCGGCTGCTTGGCCACGAAGTCCGCACCAATGTTGCCGCCCGCGCCCGGCTTGTTTTCGATGACGAAGGGCTGGCCCAGCGACTTGGCGGCCTTTTCGCCCAGCGTGCGCGCGATGGCGTCCATGGCGCCACCTGGCGGGAAGGGAACCACCCAGCGGATCGGCTTGTTGGGCCAGTCGGTGGCCGCAGGTTGGGCGTGGGCAGTCAGGCCCAGGCCGGCAAGTGCCAGCAGGGCCAGGAGGTGGCGTTTGGTGTGCATGGTGTTTGTCTCGGGGTTTTAAATAAAAGGGCTTCAGATGGCCGAAGGGTGCTGCGCCAGCGGGGTGACGGAAATCTTCATGAACGGGAACAGCGGCAGGCCTTGCAGCAGCTGGTGCAACTCGTCGTTGGACGCCACATCGAAGATGCTGTAGTTGGCGTATTCGCCCACCACGCGCCAGATGCTTTTCCAGCGGCCGTCGCGCTGCAGGTCTTGCGAATAGGCCTTTTCGCGGGCCTTGATCTCGTTGGCTTGCTCGACGGGCAAGTCGCGCGGAATGTTCACATCCATACGAACCAGAAACAGCATCGGTTTTCTCCTTAAACGGGGGTGGGGGTGTGTGCGGCCATGTCCACATGCACGGCGGTGAGGCCCTGGCGGGCGCGGTCGAAGCGCTCGAGCTGGGCCAGCGAAATCTCGACGCCAAAGCCCGGGCCGTCGGGCAGTTGCAGTTCGAAATCGACGATGGGCATTGGCTGCTCAACGATGTCGTCCACCAGCAGTTGCGGGCCGAACAGCTCGCAGCCATGGTGCTGGCGGCCCAGCGTGGAAAACACATGGGCCGATGCGGCGCTGCCCAGGGATGTCTCCAGCATGGTGCCGCCGTACCAGCCGATGTCGGCCGCTTCGGCCACGGCGGCCACCTTGCGGGTGCGGATCAGGCCGCCATGCTTGGCCACCTTGAGCGAGAACACATGGCTGGCCTTTTCGCGCGCCAGCATCATGGCGTCCTGCGGCGTGCACACGGTTTCGTCGGCCATGATGAGGGCGCCATCGAGCGTGGCCGTGAGGCGCTTGAGCGCCTCCACGTTCCACTGCGCCACGGGCTGCTCGATCAGCGTCACGCCGGCCTCGACCAGTTGCGGCAGGTAGCGGCGCGCGGTGTTGCCGTCCCAGGCCTGGTTCACGTCCACCGTGAGCGTGGCCTTGCCCTGCAGGCCGCGCGCGATCTGCGCCACATGAGCCACGTCGGCCTCGGGCGCGCGGGCGCCGATCTTCATCTTGAAGATGCGGTGGCGTTTCTGCGTGAGGCGCAGGTGCGCTTCCTGCAGGTCGCGCTCCACGTCGCCGCTGGCCAGCGTCCAGGCCAGGGGCAGGCTCTGGTGCACCTTGCCGCCCAGCAACTGCCAGGCGGGCAGGTCGAGCGTGCGGGCCACGGCGTCGATCAGCGCCATCTCCACCGCGCTCTTGGCAAACGCATTGCCCTTGCAGGCCTTGTCCATGCGCGCCAGGGCGCCTTCGAAACCGCCCGCGTCCTGGCCGATGAGGGCGGGGGCCAGGTAGTTTTGAATAGCGTGCAAGATGCTTTCGGGCGATTCTTCGTTCCACGACGGGCCGCCAATGGTGGCCGCCTCGCCGAAGCCCGTGGCGCCGTTCTTCAGCCACACCTGCACGATGACCGGGCTCTGGCGGCTGATGGAGCCGAACGAGAGCTTGTGCGGGCGGATCGTGGGAATGTCCAGAATCCGCGCCTGCATGCGTTCGAGGGTGAAGCGGCTGTGCATGGCTGTGTACCTTTTATGGGGACCAGAAAAATGGCGCTGGCCCACCGGTCTTGGCAAGACCAGGAGCCAGAAAAAAGGCAAGATTAGATTTAATCCGTATGACGTTCCAATGATTTATTTGCAACTTATCATTCGATTGAATCGAACGAATGAATGGGAGTGTGATTGATGGAAATCCGGCAGCTTCGCTACTTTCTCGACATTGCCCAGACCGAGCACCTCACGCAGTCGGCGCAGAACCTGTTTGTCACGCAGTCCACCTTGTCGCACGGCCTGCGCCAGCTGGAGCAGGAGCTGGAGATACAGCTCTTTGACCGGCTGGGCCGGGGCTTGCGGCTGTCGCAGGCGGGAGCGGCCTTTCGCGTGCATGCCGCCCGCGCGCTGCAGGAGATCGAGGCCGGGCGCATGGCGCTGGCCGACATGACGGGGCTGCAGTCGGGCGTGCTTACGGTGGGTGTCATCCCCACCTTTTTGCATACCCTGGTGCCCGCCGCTGTGGCGGCCTTCAGCATGGCCTATCCCAAGGTGAACATCGTGGTGCGCGACCTGCGCGCCGGGCCCATCGAGGATCAACTGGTGGAAGGCTTGCTCGATGTGGGCATTGCCTTTCACCCCACGCAGCGCGAGGAGATCGAGACCGAGCCCCTGTTCGAGGAGCGCATGCAGCTGGTGGTGAACCGCGCCCACCCGCTGGCGCGCCGCCGCACGCTGGCCGTCAAGGCCCTGGCCCAGGTGCCGCTGGCCATGCTGCCGCGCGCTTTCGCCACGCGCCGCCTGATTGACGACAGCCTGCGCGATGCTGGCGTGCAGCCGTGGGTGCGGGTGGAGATGGAGTCGGTGGAGGGCCTGATCGACGTGTGCCGCTGGGGCGAGCTGGCGTGCATCGTGCCCGAACGCGCCGCGCGCCAGGCGCCGGACATGCAGGCCATCCCGCTGCACTCGCCGCGGATGGTGCGTCACGCCGGCATTCTGTGGCGCCGCGGCGCATCCCGCAGCCGGGCCGCCGTGGAATTTGCGTCCTTGCTCAGGCCGGAGCATCGGCTTACCGGCGGACGTTCAAATATTTGAATAAAAATGCCGTTTGCGCTTATGGATAAAGCGCTGATAGCTATAGTATTGATAGCTATATGAATCCTGCGAAAGACGCCGCCGAAGGCGCACTGGGGGCCTGCTTTCGGGGCCTGCTTCCGGTGGGCCCGTGCGCCGGGCTGTCAGCGGTGGTGCGGCGCGCTCGTCTTGGGCTGAAAGTCGCAATACGGCGCCACCAGGCATTCCCAGCAGCGCGGTTTGCGCGCCTGGCACACATAGCGGCCCAGCAGGATCAGCCAGTGGTGCGAATCGACGGCGTAGGCGGGGGGCACGCGCTTCATCAGCTGCATTTCCACCGCCAGCGGGTTCTTTCCTGGCGCCAGGCCGGTGCGGTTGCTCACGCGAAAGATGTGCGTGTCCACCGCCATGGTGGGTTCGCCGAAAGCCACGTTGAGCACCACGTTGGCCGTTTTGCGGCCCACGCCGGGCAGGGCTTCGAGCGCCTCGCGCGTGCGCGGCACCTGGCCGCCGTGCTGCTCCACCAGCATGCGGCAGGTTTGCAGCAGGTGGCGCGCCTTGCTCTTGTACAGGCCGATGGTCTTGATGTAGCCCTCCAGCCCTTCCAGCCCCAGGTCTAGGATGGCCTGCGGCGTGCCCGCCACCGGAAACAGCTTGCGCGTGGCCTTGTTCACGCCCACATCGGTGGCCTGGGCCGACAGCAGCACGGCCGCCAGCAGCTCGAACACCGTGGTGTATTCGAGTTCGGTGTTGGGCAGCGGGTTGGCGGCCTTCAGGGTGGCGAAAAAAGGTTCGATGTGCGCGGTTTTCATGGCGGGCAGTGTAGGGCGCATGGGTTGCCGGCTTCAGGCCGCACGCATCCATGCGGCATGCCAATTGGCGACAATGTGGAATTCACCGTCCACTGAAAGCACCGTCCATGCAATTTGCCGATCGTCTGAACAACGTAGAAACCTCCGCCATCCGCGAGCTCTTCAAGCTGCTGGGCAAGCCCGGCATCATCAGCTTTGCGGGGGGCTTTCCCGACAGCGCCATGTTCGACGTGGACGGCATTCGCGCCGCCAGCAACGCCGCTCTGGCCGAGGAGCCGGGCGCCGCCCTGCAGTATGGCGCCACCGAGGGCTACCAGCCGCTGCGCGAGCAACTGGCCGCCTTCATGGCGAGCAAGGGCGCCAGGGATGTGGCGCCCGAGCAGCTCATCGTCACCACCGGCAGCCAGCAGGCGCTGGACCTGCTGGGCAAGACCATGATCGGCCCCGGCGACAAGGTGATCGTGGAAGGCCCCACGTTCCTGGCCACCATCCAATGCTTTCGGCTGTATGGCGCCGAGGTCATCAGCGCGCCCATCGATGGCGATGGCGTGCAGGTGGATGCGCTGGAGCAGCTCATTGCCGAGCACCGCCCCAAGCTGGTGTACCTGATCCCCACCTTCGGCAATCCCAGCGGCGCCACGCTGAGCCTGGCGCGCCGCAAGAAGGTGCTGGAGCTGGCCGTGAAGTACCAGACCCTGGTGGTGGAAGACGATCCCTATGGCGACCTGTATTTTGGCGAGGCGCCGCCGCCCAGCCTGCTGGCGCTGTCCAGCGAGGTGCCCGGCAGCCGCGCATTGCTGGCCCATTGCGGATCCTTGAGCAAGGTGCTCAGCCCCGGCCTGCGCATTGGCTGGCTGATCGCGCCGCCCGAGCTGCTGGCCAAGGCGGTGATGTGCAAGCAGTTCAGCGATGCGCACACCAGCACGTTTGCCCAGGCCACGGCGGCGCAATACCTCAAGGCCGGACGCATGCCCGCCACGCTGGCGAATGTGCGCAAGGTCTATGCCGAGCGCGCCCAGGCGCTGTGCGATGCGCTGCGCAAGGACCTGGGTGACGCCGTGGAGTTCGTGCAACCGCAAGGGGGGTTGTTCGTGTGGCTGCGCCTGACGGGCGCGAACGGCAAGGTGGCGGATGCCAACGTGCTGGCCAAGGCTGCCATCGAGAAAGGCGTGGCCTTTGTGCCCGGCACGCCGTTCTTTGCCCAGGACCCCGACCACGCCACGCTGCGCCTGTCGTTCGCCACGGCCGATGTGGACAAGATCCGCGAGGGCGTGGCGCGCCTGGCGCAGGCTCTCTGACACCCCCATGCAAGACAACACCCGCGACGCGCAGGACATCCTGCGGCGGCTGGAGGGCCTGGAGATCAAGGCCAGCTTCATGGAAGACCTGCTGGACCAGCTCAACCTGACCATCTACCGCCAGCAGGAGCTGATCGACCGGCTCACGCAAGAGGTCATCCAGCTGCGCCAGCAGGCGCCCGAAGGCGGCTCGAACGGCCCGCGCAACCTGCGCGACGAATTGCCGCCGCATTACTGACGATTCACGCGCCTGCTGGTGTCGTACGACGACAGGCACGAGGCCCCATCTGGATCGCCCGCGACACCGTGGTGCTGTGCGCGGTGCTGTGCGCCGGGCGGGTGCCACGGCGCAGCCTGGCGCAGGCGCTGGGAGCCCTGGGCCGCACGCCGCATCGGGTTGGCGGCGCGCTGGAGGCGGGCGAGCTCGATGCCAAGCGCGCCATCGACCAGGCGGCGCGGCTGGCGGCACGGCTGTAGCGGCCAGCCATGGCGATGCGCCTGCCGCAGTACCATGCGGTGCCGGTCTGGGCATTGGGTGCCGGGCCGGCGCTCCACGCTCGCACCCGCACTCCAGGCCGTTCCATGCAATACCGCAACCTTGGCAAAAGCAATCTCCAGGTCTCCCGTCTGTGCCTGGGCACCATGATGTTTGGTGACCAGACCCCGCGTGAGGAGGCCGCCGCCATCGTGGCCGATGCCCACGCCCGGGGGGTGAACTACATCGACACGGCCGATGTGTACACCAAGGGCGCATCCGAAACCATGGTGGGTGAGCTGCTGCGAGGCCAGCGCCACGACTGGGTTCTGGCCACCAAGCTGGGCAACAAGATGTCGGACCGCGTGAACGAGGCGCACTACTCGCGCAGCTGGATGCTGCGCGAGGTCGAGGCCAGCCTGGGGCGGCTGCAGACCGACCATGTGGACATCCTCTATTTGCACCGCGACTACAACGGCATGAACCTGGAGGAGCCCCTGCGGGCGCTCGATGCCATGCTGCGCGCGGGCAAGATCCGCTACTGGGGCGTTTCCAATTTCCGGGGCTGGCGCATCACGGAACTGGTGCACCTGGCCCGGCAGATGGGCATGCCCGGGCCGGTGGTGTGCCAGCCTTACTACAACCTGCTCAATCGCATGCCCGAGGTCGAGATATTGCCGGCCTGTGCCCACCATGGCCTGGGGGTCACGCCCTACAGCCCGGTGGCGCGCGGCGTGCTCACGGGCAAATACCTGCCCGGCCAGCCCCCCGTGGAAGGCTCGCGGGCCGCCCGGGGTGACCAGCGCATCGCGCAGACCGAGTGGCGCGAAGAGTCGTTGCAGATCGCCCAGACGCTGCAGCGGCATGCGCAGGAACGGGGCGTGACGCTGGCCCAATTTGCCACGGCCTGGGTGCTGGCCCACCGGGCGGTGAGTTCGGTGATTGCCGGGCCCCGAACGCTGGCGCAGTGGCAGGACTACGCGCCCGCGCTCGGCTATGCGGTGACGCCACAGGACGAGGCACTGGTGGATTCGCTGGTGGCGCCGGGCCATCCGTCCACGCCGGGATACACCGATCCGGCCTACCCGCTGGATGGGCGGTAGGCTCTGAAACCCATCCGCCAGACACCCGCTTTGCCCCTGGCCAGGGTGGTGCCGCTGCCGCAGGCGGTACGATCGCCCATGAAAAAAACTTTCCAGCTCCACATCGAAGGCAAGAACAGCGACCGCGTCCTGGATGCCGTCAAGCATGAAATCCGCAAATACATCAAGCGCGAGCGCGGCCGTCCTGTGCCCGCCGGAGCGGATTTCTGGGATTTCGACTGCAAGTTCGGCCGCAGCGCCGAAACCGCCGAAGTCGCCCACCTTGCTGCCCTGATCGGCCTGGTTGACGGCGTGGCCCGCGAGGGCGGTGCGCAGTTCTATGTCGAAATTCTGGCCAAGGGCGGCCATCGCCAGGCCCGTCCTGCCTTGACGGCGCAAGAGGGCGAGGGCGACACCACCACGAGCGACGGCAACGGCGGCGACGGCGACTGATCGTTCGCCCTTAATCCTGCCCTGTTGCCGCCTGCGCTGCTGCCGCTGCAGCGCGCAGCTTGTCTTTCTTGCTGGGCCGCTTGCCCTTGATGCCGCCGGTGCTTGCCGCCGTGGCCTCTGGCGGCAGCTCGGTGGGTTCGAAGCCGGGGATCTGTTCGCGCGGCAGACTCAGGTGCTGGCGTTTCTCGATCAGGCGGAAATGCGCCTCGGCATCGGCCGTCACAAAGCTCACGGCCACGCCGCTTTCGCCCGCGCGGCCCGTGCGGCCGATGCGGTGCACGTAATCCACCGCAGAGCGGGGCAGGTCGTAGTTCACCACCGCAGGCAGCTGGGCGATGTCGATACCGCGCGCTGCCAGGTCGGTGGTCACCACCACCTGCCAGCGGTCGTCCTTGAACTCCTGCAGCACCTGCTTTCGCGCGCCCTGGCTCAGGCCACCGTGGAAGGGTGTGGCAAAGATGCCGGCCTTGTAGAGTTTCTCGGCGACATGCTCGGCGGCATATTGCGTGGCCACGAACACCAGCACGCGGCTCCAGTGGTTCTCCTGCACCAGGTGGCGCAGCAACTGTGTGCGGCGGCTGGCGTCCACCGCAATGGCGCGCTGCACGATGGACGGCTCGTTGGCAGGGGTGTCGGCCACGGCCACGCGCACGGGGTCGTTCAGCAGCCCGTCGGCCAGCGTCTGCACGCCCGCCGGGAAGGTGGCCGAAAAGAACAGGTTCTGCCGCTGCCGTGGCAGCAGCGCCAGGGTGCGCTGCAGTTCCTCGGCGAAACCCAGGTCCAGCAGGCGGTCGGCTTCATCCAGCACCAGCAGGTTGACGCTGGCCAGCTGCAGGGCGTTGTGCTCCACCAGATCGAGCAGGCGGCCCGGCGTGGCGACCACCACATCGGCACCACCGCGCAGGCCCATCATCTGGGGGTTGATGGAGACGCCGCCAAACACCACGGCCACTTTCACGGGCTGGGGCAGGTGCTGTGCCAGGCTGCGCACCACCTCGCCGACCTGGGCCGCCAGCTCGCGCGTGGGCACCAGAACCAGCGCGCGCACCCGCCGCGGTGTGTGGGCCGCGCCGGTTTGCAGCCGTTGCAGCAGGGGCAGGGCGAATGCCGCCGTTTTGCCCGAGCCCGTCTGGGCCGAGCCCACGACATCGGCGCCGCGCAGGATGGCCGGAATGGCCGCCTCCTGGATGGGGGTGGGCGCGACGAATCCCATGGCCGTGGCAGCCTGAATGAGGGCGGGAGAGAGACCGAGGGCAGAAAATGGCATGGTGTGAGAAAAAAATTCAGGCCACCAACCCGGCGCCACCGCGCAGCAGGTCATGGCCAGCAAGGAGAACTGCGCGGCAGCCGGTGCACACACGCCAAGGCCGTGCGATCCGGGAAAAACGCCTGCCGCCCGTGCTGTGATGGGGCCGGTAGCGCCAAGGGCGCAGTGCCGGGCGCCACGGCAGCCTGTGGGCGTGCATTGTGCGCCACCGGCGCGGGTGGCGATAATCGCAGCCCGTCCGCGCCCCGTGTTGTACAGCTCTTTAGACGCCATGAACCTTGCATTTGATTCGTCCACCATCACCCACAGCATCCAGCTGTCCGTGGCCCCGGTGTTTCTGCTGACCGCCGTGGCCGGCATGATCGGGGCGGTGGCCGGGCGCCTGGCGCGCATCATCGACCGTGCCCGCGTGCTGGAAGACAGTGCCCGCCACAGTGATGACGCGGATTTTCTGCAGCGCGCGCTGCTGGAGCTCGGTTTCCTGCGCACCCGCGGGCGCATGGCCAATGGCTGCATTGGCCTGCTCACGCTGTGCGGTTTTCTGATCGGCGTGACCATCATCCTGCTGTTTCTGGGCGAAACCACGGACTTTCGTGGCCACACCTGGGCGCTGGGGAGCTTTTTGAGCGGTGTGCTCTCGTTCCTGCTGGCCCTGGTACTCTTTTTTGTGGAAACGGTGATGGCCACGCGCATCCTCAATTTCCACATGCTGCGCCCGCCGGTGGCTGCGACAGCGCCCACACCCGCCACCCCGCAGCCCTGAGGCCCGCACCATGAAATCCTTGCGTGATCTGGCCGGCCTGGGTGGCCTCGTGTATTCCACCGACCATGGCCGCATGTGCCCCGACTGCCGGCAGCCGCAGGCGCAATGCGTGTGCAAGGCGGCGCCAGTGCCTGCGGGCGACGGCATCGTGCGCGTCTCGCGCGAAACCAAGGGGCGCGGCGGCAAGGCCGTCACGGTGGTCAAAGGCGTGGCGCTCGATGCCGATGCGCTGGCCGGGCTGGGCAAGCAGCTCAAGGCCGCATGCGGCAGCGGCGGCACCGTCAAGGACGGCGTGATCGAGGTGCAGGGCGACCATGTGGAGCGCGTGATGGAGGCGCTGAAAAAGCTCGGCCACCAGGTCAAGCGCGCAGGCGGTTGATGATGGACCCCACCCAGCTGCAGCGCCTCGTGACGGTGACCATGCCATATGGCAAGTACAAGGGCCGCGTGCTGGCCGACCTGCCCGGCAACTACCTCAACTGGTTCGCCCGCGAGGGCTTTCCGCGCAACGACCTGGGGCGCTTGCTGGCGCTCATGCACGAGATCGACCACAACGGCCTGTCGCAGTTGCTCGAACCCCTGCGCGCCGCGGCCGGCCTGGCGCCGCGCGCGCAAGAGGGCTGAGGCTGGTCCTGCGCCGGTGCGGCCGCAAACCTGGCTTGCAGGTCTTCGCGGCATGGTTTTGAATGAAATAGGGCTCTAGCCCAATATCCATAAGCGCTAGCAGCTATCTATTTTGATGAGTGTGGTGGGCTACGCCGCCTCGGCGGGCACCAGCCAATGGCGCGCGGCAGCCATCACGCAATGGGTCAGCCGCTCCAGGCCAGCCTGGGCAGAGCGGGCGTGCACCCAGTACAGCGGCATGGACATGCCGGTGCCGGGCAGCAACTCCACCAGGGCGCCGGCATCGAGCTGGCGCTGGATCAGCGACTTGGGGTGCATGCCCCAGCCCATGCCCGCTTCGCAGCCACGCACGAAGCCGTCGTTGGACGGCAGAAAATGCTTGGGCGGGTTGCGGCGCGAGGCCAGGCCCTGCCGCTGCAGCCACTGCTCCTGCAGGCGGTCCTTGCGGTCGAAGGTGATCATCGGTGCGCGGGCGATGGCCTCGGCGCTGACCCCGCCCGCAAAATGCTGCGCCACGAACGCCGGGTTGGACGCCGCCACGTAGCGCACCGATCCCAGGGGCCAGGTGTTGCAGCCCGCGATGCTGCCCGCGCTGGCTGTCACGGCGGCCAGCACATCGCCTTCCTTGAGGCGCTGGGCCGTGTGGTCCTGGTCGTCGATGCGGATGTCCAGCAGCTCGTTGCCACCGGCCGTGAAGGCGGCCATGGCATCCATGAACCAGGTGGAAAGCGAATCGGCATTCACCGCCAGCTTCAGCGTGGGGGGCGCGGCCTGGCCGTCGGGCATCAGGGTCGGGTTGGTGCGGCGCAGTTCGTTTTCGAGCAGCGCCACCTGCTCCACATGCAGGCAAAGCCGCCGCCCGGCATCGGTGCCGGTGCAGGGCGTGCCGCGCAGCACCAGCACCTGGCCCGTGCGTTCCTCCAGCTGCTTGATGCGCTGGGACACCGCCGAGGGCGTGACGTGCAGCCTGCGCGCGGCGCGCTCGAAGCTGCCTTCGCGCACCACGGCGGCCAGGGCCTGGAGTCCGGTGTAGTCGAGCATGAAGGGTTGCTAATTTTGGTTCAGGTGAATTAATTTTACTTAATCACGCCCATTGCCCAGAATCGGCGGCATGTGGACTGCCAATGTTTCCTCTTCGTGGCTCGCCGGTTTCACCGTCTGCCTGTCGCTCATCGTATCGATCGGGGCCCAGAACCTGTATGTGCTGCGCCAGGCCGTCAGCGGCCAGCATGTGCGCGCCTGCGTGGCCTGGTGCGTGGCCAGCGATGCGCTGCTGATCGGCGTGGGCGTGGCCGGCATGGCCCAGTTGCTGGGGCGCTCGCCCACGCTGGCCTATTGCCTGAGCGTGGGCGGCGCGGTATTTTTGCTGGCCTATGGCCTGTTCGCCTGGTGGCGCGTGCTGGCCGCGCCCGATGCCAGCCTCGGCACGGCGCAAGGCGTGGCGCCGCGTGGCCTGCTCAGCGTGCTCGGCACCCTGGCGGTGATCACCCTGTTCAACCCCCATGTCTATCTGGACACCGTGGTGCTGGTGGGCTCGATCGGTGCGCGCCAGGATGGCGGGCTCAAGTGGATCTTTGTGGTGGGGGCTGCCTCGGCCAGTCTGGTGTGGTTCGCCACCCTGGCGCTGGCAGGGCGGCGGCTGCAAGGCTTGTTCGCCAACCCGAAGGCATGGCGCGTGCTGGATGCTTTGACCGGCGCGATGATGTTCGTGCTGGCGTGGTGGGTGTGGAGCGGCGCCACCGAATAGCACCGCACCGTGGGGGAGGCGCTCTTCGAAGCGGCCGGGCCCGGCAATCAGAACGCGGGAATGATGGCGCCCTGGTATTTGTCCTGGATGAACTTCTTCACTTCCGGTGTGTGCAGCGCTTTCACCAGCTTCAGGATGCTGGGGTCGTTGGCGCGGTCCTTGCGGGCCGCGATGAAGTTGGCGTAATGCGAACTGCCGGACTCCAGGAACAGCGCGTCTTTGGTGGGATTGAGCTTGGCTTCAATCGCATAGTTGGTGTTGATGAGGGCCAGGTCCACATCGTCCAGCGCGCGCGGCAGCAAAGCGGCTTCCAGTTCGCGGAACTTGAGCTTTTTGGGGTTCTTCACGATGTCGACCGGCGTGGCCGTGATGTTCTGCGGGTCCTTCAGCTCGATCAGACCCTGCTTTTGCAGCAGCAGCAGCGCGCGGCCCGTGTTGGAAGGATCGTTGGGGATGGCGATGGTGGCGCCGTCCTTCAAGTCGCTGGCGGTCTTGATCTTGCGGGAGTAGGCGCCAAAGGGCTCCACATGCACCTTGCCATCCGCGACCCCGACGATGCTGCTCTTGCGGTCCTTGTTGTAGCTGTCCAGGTAGGGCTGGTGCTGGAAGAAATTGGCATCCAGCTGCTTGTCTTCCACCGCGGCGTTGGGCTGGATGTAGTCGCTGAATTCGCGCACCTGCAGATCCACGCCCTGTGCCTTGAGCTGGGGTTTCACGAAGTTCAGGATTTCGGCGTGCGGCACGGCCGAAGCGGCCACTTTCAGGACCACATCGGCGGCCTGGGCGCCCAGGGCCAGCGTGGCCAGAGCAAGTGCGGAGAGTGTTTTCTTCAACATGGCAAAAGTCTTTCTTGGGCAATGACAACGGTGCAACGCGACAGTGGATGCGCTGCGCATCCCGGTGCTTGTTGCGGAGTGGAAAGTCTAGGCCCCGAATTGGTGCGGCCTGCATTTTTATTCTCATATTGATATAACGGACGGCATTTTTATTCTTTTTTGCCTGCCGTTCCGGCTTTGAATCAGATTCGCGTTCAAGGCAATAGATACAAGCGCAGGAAGCTATCAAAAAGAGAGTAAATGAGGGCAGCCGGAGGCACTTCCTCGCGGTTCAGCAGCCTGCTCGCGCTGGCTGTGCCATTTCGGGCGCGGTGTGTTCAGGCGCACTGCGGCCCTGCGCAACTTTGCGCGGCGCCGCCGGCCTGCTGCCGCACATGCAAGGCGACCGGGCATGGCGCGTGGTGGCATGGCAATATTGATCCGGCACGGTTTATTGCGGAAACAAACCGAATCCCGTTCACCCTGAGCCCTTCGGCGGGCCCAGCGCAGGCTTGTCGAAGGGCTTCGACAAGCTCAGCCCGAACGGGTTTACGAATGAATCCTGCCGGATCAACAGGTGATTCCATTCAGTCCCGGGAGCGGGAGGCGGGGGGCGTTTGTCGGGGATACTTCAGCCCCATTGCCTGCAGTCACGGCTCCCATGCCTGCGAAGACGCTGCCGGGCACTCCGCCGCCATTTTTCTGCCATGGAGCCACGCACCATGAAACCGCCTGTGTTCACCCGCCATTCCTGGTTTTTTGTCCTGCTGGGCGGCATGCTGGTTGCCGCCTGCGCTCAGGCGGCAGACCCGGCCGCTTCGCCCACGCTGGTGCCATCGGAGGATGGCGCCTCTGTCATCGATCTGCGGGCCCGGCTGGTCTGGCCGCGCTGCGTGGAGGGGATGCAATGGAACGGCAAGACCTGCACCGGCACCCCGCAGCGGCTGGACCATGCGCAGGCCGCGGCGCTGGCCAATGCCCGCTGGAAGGCCGACGGCGTGCGCTGGCGGCTTCCGCGTGTCCCTGAACTCAAGCGGCTGGTGGACAAGACCACCCGCCCGCCAGGGCCCAACCCGGTGCTGTTTCCGGCCACCCCGCACGACTGGCATTGGTCGGGTTCCGCCAATGTCCAGACGGGCTCGGGCAACCTGTACAACTATGGCAACGTGATGGACAACCGCGCCGCAGGGGGCGCTGGCGGCATGGCTTTCAGCCAGCAGGGCTGGGCGGTGAACATGGAAACGGGGGAAAGCCGCGGCGACGTGGGCAAGGGCACCCGGCTGCTGGTGCGGCTGGTGCGGCCCCACGAACCGGGCCCGGCGCCTGCCGACGGTGGACGGTGACCGTGGCTTGCGGTGGCAGGGCGGGCTTGGGCACCCTGGACGGCGGCGAATTCTGGAATATCTGGAGAATTGGCCTGTAGCGCAATCGGGGTAAGCGCCTTGTGCTACTAAATCAGGAGTTCAGTGGTCGGCTGCTGACGCCCGATCGTGGGCCTGATCGCCAAACACGGGCTGCGTGCCGAAATATCCGAGGAACAGATTGCGGGCGATGCCATGGGCAGTGACCTGCAGGTCATGCGCCACCTCGGGCCCGAAAAGCCGGTGGGTGTGCTCGCCCCACAGGCGCACCCACGCGGCAAAGTGCGCGGGCGTCACGCCCTGCAATGCCATGTGTTTGCCAAGCACGTTGCCGCGAAAACGCTTGCTGCCCAGCGCCACGGTGCACCAGAAGTCCACCATGCGCGCCAGATGGGGCTCCCACCGGTCGCGCAGGGCATCCTCGAACACCGGGCCCAGCAGGGCGTCGGCCTGTACGTCGGCATAAAAACCGTGCACCAGGGTGGTCAGGCTCTCCACGCTGGGCGCGCGCCGCCCAGCGGTGTCGCCACCGCTGGGTGTCTGGCGCGGCGCAGAGGGGCTCAACTGCATGCACAGCCCGTGGAGCCGCAGCCACCGGCTGCGGCAGGTGCTGCCTCAAACTGGGGAAACAGCACGTTGTTTTCCAGATGGATGTGGTTGATCAGGTCGTCGCCAAACTGGGCAATGCCCGCATACAGGGCGCGCCAGGTGTTGCACGCGCCTGCAGGGGGCGTGGCGTCATGGGTCAGGGCGTTCAACTGGTCGAGGGCCGTGCCGTGGTCCACGTGCTCGGCACGCATCATGCCGATGGGCTGGCCCACAAACGGGTTGCCGCCCGACTTGAGCATGGGAAACAGAATGGTTTCTTCCTTTTGCATGTGCGACAGCAACTCTTGCTGAATTTCCTCCAGCAGATCGCCCAGCCCGGCCGGCACATCGGGGTTGTCGCGGTGCACGGCTTCCACCCGGCGGGCCATGCGGATCAGTTCGGGCAATTGGACGCGATGAACGTCATGGTAGCGCGTGAGGATGTGGTCAACCAGTGCCCCCGGTTCACGCACTTCGGCAATGGCGCTGGGGCGCTGCAGGGCGGCCAGCTCGGACAGCACGGCATTCACGTCCAGTCCTTTCTCGGCAGCGGCCGTTGCCAGGGGCACCTGGCCGCCGCAGCAGAAATCCAGCTTGAGGCGGCGGAATACGGCGGTGGCGCCGGGCAGTTGTACCGCAATCTGGCCGATTTGCTGGTCGGCACTCAGGGTGGCAGTGGCAGGAGCGGTGGTTTCCAGACGGGCATTCATGGTGTGGTCCTTTAAAGGTGCATGTAATGTGAATATTTTATCGCATAAAATTCAGACCACCTATTCCTTTTAATTGATCTGCGGCAATCGAATGCGTCTGACCCAATGGACCGACTACACGCTGCGCGTGCTGATGTATTGCGCGGCCAGCGAAGGGCGTGTGCAGCCCGTCACCATCACGGAGGTGGCAGAGAGCTATGGCATTTCACGTAGCCATCTCACCAAAATTGTCCAGGAGTTGTCTGCCCAGGGCCTGCTCAATACCACGCGTGGGCGCGGGGGCGGCATGCGCCTGATGAAGCCCGCGAGCGACATCAACATCGGTGCCGTGGTGCGTGCCACCGAAACCGATTTCAATCTGGTTGAATGTTTTGATCCGGAGCACAACCAGTGCCGGCTCAACAGCCACTGTTACCTCAAAGGGGTGCTGGGGCAGGCCATGCAGGCCTTCCTCGCCGTGCTGGACAGGGTGACGCTGGCCGACCTGCTTACCGAGCCCCACAGCAGCATGGTGGCGATGCCCCAGCCGCGTCGCCTGGCGGTGGTACAGATGATGCCGGGGTTGCCGGATGCGGTCGAGTAGCGCCTGAAATGCGCTGCTGGCAGGGGTGTGGGCGGGTGTGCCAGTCCCCGTCCATCCCCATGCCATTCAGGGGCGTAACACTTCCAGAACGCGGTCCAGTCCACCCTGGTTGATGGCAATCTTGGCCTGCGCGCGCACGGCGGGCTTGGCGTGATAGGCCACCGACAGGCCCGCGGCGCCCATCATGGGCAGGTCGTTCGCGCCGTCGCCCACGGCAATTGCCTGCGCGGGCGATATGCCCATGAGCGAGGCCACTTCGAGCAAGGTGCGGCGCTTCTCAAGGCCGTCACAGATGTCACCCCACGACTGGTCCACCATGCGGCCCGTGAGCAGGCCGTTTTCCACTTCGAGCATGTTGGATCGGGCAAAGTCGATGCCCAGGCCCGCCCGTACACGGTCGGCGAAGAAGGTGAAGCCGCCGGACACCAGCAGCGTCGTCAGGCCGGCGGCCTTGGCGGCACTGATGAGTTCCTTGGCGCCAGGGTTGAAGCGCAGGCGTTCCGAGAACACCTGTTCCATGTGGCCTACGGTCACCCCCTTGAGCAGGGCCACGCGCTGGCGCAGGCTTTCCTTGTAGTCGGTGATCAGGCCCTGCATGGCGGCCTCGGTGATGGCCGCCACTTCGGCCTTGCGGCCGGCGGCATCGGCAATTTCGTCCACACACTCGATGTTGATGAGGGTGGAGTCCATGTCAAAGGCGATGAGCTTGTAGCTCGACAGGGACAATGGGGCGCAGATGTCTTGAACAACAAGGCCGGGGGCGAATTCGGTGGCGTGGGTCATGAAAAACGGAGCTGTGTCATGGATGGCAAGGGCGCCATGTTAGCCCGCAGGCCGGTGCGCCAGGCTGCTCCAGCACCCCCAGGTGCGGCCGCCGATGGTCGGTGGGGGCGCTGTGGCCGGGTGCCTGGCCCTGTTTGCACGGATGTGCGGGCTGCGGCACTTTCGTCGATCTTGCCCAGAAACAGGCGAATTAGGAAGACCATCTGCACAGCATGAAGGCTATGCCGCTGATGCCCACCAGGCCGTAGTCGGTGGAAAAGAGGTCGGTCAGCAGTTTCATGGAGCCCTCCTGGTTGAATGGTTTCCCGGCTATTGCGCCAACGCAGGCCGATCAGGTTGATGTGTATCCATGGGCGGTGGATTGGGTGCCGCTGCCTACTTCGGATGCCCAAGGTAGAGCGGGTCGGACCAGGTGGCCAGCCATTGCGGCTTGAAGGCCACAAAGATGGCCGTGAGCATGCCCGTGACAAACGCGTCACCCCAAGCCATGAGCCAGCGCGCCACCAGCGAGAGCTCGTCGCCCACCCCGGGCAACTGGTGGCCACTCCATTGCGACAAGGCGCCCGAAGCAAAGAGGCACAGCACCGTGCCCAGAAAGGCGCGGCCCAGCACATAGACGAAGAGGTGGGTCCCGAGGAACCGGCGCACCAGCGCCCCCAGAATCAGCGCCAGGGTGGCTGGTACCACGCCTTGCCAGGCGATGACTCCCAGCGCCTCGGGCCAGCCCATGGCTGGCGATACCAGGCAGGCGAGGACCCCCACCACCACCAGCACCGGAATGGCCAAGGGCCAGCCCAGCATCAGCACCACCATGCAGGCGCCCGACCACTGCAACTGCAACGGCATGGCATGCAGCGTGGGCAGGGCCCACATCCATGGCAGCACCACCAGCGTGGCCAACAAGGGGGTGAGCAGCGGGGAGGGCCCGCGGTCGGCCCCACTGGCCCCCTTGTGGCTACCCAGCAGGCGCCAGGGGCGCAACCCCAGCGCCGCCAGCAGGGCGATGGCCGTCAGCGCAGCTTCAAGCACCATGGTGGATCGCGAAGTCGGCGCTGTGCATGGCTCAGGCGGCAACAGGCTGCACCAGCGGCTGGCCCAGGCTGCGCAGGATGTCGCGCACCATCTGCGCGCGGTCCTTGGGGTCCTTGAGCTCGCGCTCGATGCGCAGCTTCTCGTTGCCCGCCAGCTTGATGTGCTTGTTCTTCTGGATCAACTCGATGATGCGCATCGGGTCGATCGGCGGCTGGGGCTTGAAGGTGATGGTGACGACGCCGGGTGCCGCATCCACCTTCACCACGCCGTAGGGCTGGCTCAGCACGCGCAGGCGGTGCACGTCGATGAGCGTTTGCGCCTGTGGCGGCAGCTTGCCGAAGCGGTCCACGATCTCTTCGAGCAGGCTGTCGATCTGGTCGGGCGTCTTGGCCGTGGCCAGCTTCTTGTAGAACGACAGGCGCAGGTGCACGTCGCCGCAGTAGTCGTCGGGCAGCAGGGCGGGGGCGTGCAGGTTGATGTCGGTGGTGACCGACAGGGGGCTGAGCAGATCCGGCTCCTTGCCGGCCTTGAGCGCCTTGACGGCTTCGTTCAGCATCTCGTTATAGAGCTGGAAGCCCACCTCCAGCATGTTGCCGCTCTGGTTCTCGCCCAGCATTTCGCCCGCGCCGCGGATCTCCAGGTCGTGCATGGCCAGGTAGAAGCCGCTGCCCAACTCTTCCATGGCCTGGATCGCATCGAGCCGCTGCTGCGCCTGCTTGGTCAGGCCCTCGATGTCGGGCACCATGAGGTAGGCATACGCCTGGTGGTGGCTGCGGCCCACGCGCCCGCGCAGCTGGTGCAGCTGTGCCAGGCCGAACTTGTCGGCGCGGCTCATGATGA
>Ga0255334_1000171_pt1 | contig 68575 bp, 54 predicted proteins | sample EtOH5_35cm_T3_12_FD_202080 | JGI IMG/M metagenome (GOLD analysis project Ga0255334, IMG submission 202080) | Sandy soil microbial communities from University of British Columbia, Vancouver, Canada - EtOH5_35cm_T3_129 | ecosystem: Engineered > Artificial ecosystem > Sand microcosm > Unclassified ...
TTGGAGAAACGCATAGCGGATTGGATCGCCTATTACAACCTGCACTTGGCAAAAACGTACAATTGGAAATATGAGGGCAAGCTCCTTCAGTTTTAACTGATCCCATATTCCCAAAATCGTGCACTAGTGTGAGCGCCATACCTTCATCAGTCCAATTTAACAAATCGGTTGAAGAATAAACCCTCACTCCCCCGGAAGGCCACGATCCATTATGATATTCGCCATACCAGTAGTATTTTTGAGTTTTTTCATCATACATGATGCCTGGTCCATGGGCATCGATGGGATTGCCGTTTGTATCTACCCACGTCTTATCTGGTGCAATAGCAGTCGTGACGGCTGTCCCCTGCACGGAAGCCGCCGGTGATTCTCCCATAGCGTCATTTGCTGCTGAAACCGCTGTCATTTGTGTGAGATTAAGAGATGCGATCAATACTAACAGCAAAAACCATTTAAACAGCTTGCTCTTTTGATCCACCGCTTTTCCTCTCCTTTTTCATCATTTGTAAGTGTTTTCATTAGCGATTTTATCCATAATTGAACAATATGTAAATGATGCTTTTGGTTCAGTACAAATCACGGGTAATCGACAAAATCAAACATGAACAGGGGACGGAAATAGAGGAGCGATTCGTTCGTGTCAAAGGCTGACTTAGCCTAATAATGATTGAAACCCCTCAGCAGATGGCTGAGTTGATTACTAAGCCGACCGTTTCAAATGCCAAAAGGGCTGCCAACCCGCTCGCGCGCGGAATGGCAGCCCTTCTCTCATTGCACCCGTTCGATGATCTGATCGACCAGCCCGTAGTCCTTGGCCTGTTCAGGCGTCATGTAATAATCGCGGTCCGTGTCTTTCTCCACTTTCTCGAGGGGCTGGCCGGAATGCTTGGCGATCAGCCCATTGAGCCTCTCCCTAGTCCGCAGGATGCTGTCGGCATGAATCTTGATGTCCGTCGCCTGACCGCGGATGCCGGTGGTCCAGGGCTGATGGATGACGATCTCAGAATTGGGCAGCGCATACCGCTTGCCCGCCGCTCCTCCGAGCAGCAGGATCGCGCCCATGGAAGCGGCAAAGCCGACGCAGGTCGTCGAGACGTCCGGCTTCACCACCTGCATCGTATCATAGATCGCGAGGCCGGATGTCGTCGAGCCGCCGGGCGAGTTGATGTAGAGGTGGATATCCTTCTCCGGGTCTTCCGCCGACAGAAACAGCAGTTGGGCGACGATGATATCCGCCATCTGGTCGTTCACTTCACCGCTCGCAAAGATGATACGATCCTTCAGGAGTCGGGAATAAATATCGTACGAACGCTCTCCCCGGCTCGTCTGCTCGATGACATAAGGGATGCTGGTCATGGGCGAATCCTCCTTGTGGAAATAGGGTAACGGCTGCTCAAGCAGCCAGGGACAGGGTCAGCGAAGAGCTTTCCCGACCGGCGGATGCCGGCAAGACGGCAAGGCCGCCGCCAAAACCGGCCGAGACGATGACCGTGCGGAACACTTCCCGGCCGTCGCCGTTGTGAACCGTTCTCACGGAGATGAGCGGCCGGTCGTCTTCCGTCTGCACCAGAGGCCGCTCTCTGATCTCGGGATCGCCCGGCTCGGGGACCGCCGGAATCGCTGCCGGTTTCTGAGCCCTGTCTCCGGCGGGCATGGCGGCGAACTCGGCCAGACTGACTACAGCTCCTTCAGCTCCAGCTCCTAAAGCTCCCTCAGCTCCCACATCTCCTACAGCTCCAGCGGCTCTTCCGGCAGCCGGGCTTCCAGCCTTTCCGCCGGTGCGATTACCCATTCGCATTCTCATCGGCATCCTCTCCCCTTTCATTCGCTTCCGTCTTCCAAGGGACGGGGGTACACAGCCAGCGACACGGTGTACGCTTCTCCCGCTTCATCCAGCGAGGCGTACTTGCTGACCACCTTCTCCACTGCGGTCAGGTACTCCCGCAGGAAGGCTTGACGGTCGGTCTCGGAAGCGAGGCGGACCGCGGAGGTGAGCACCGCGCTGGGAATCTCCGCGCGTTCCTTCTTCTCCGACTGCTCCAGCAGCAGGAGAGCATCCCGGCGCATCCTGTCGGCCGTCTGAACGAGACCGGCCAGCGCTCCCTGTTCGGGAAGCTTCCGGCGGGCGCCGGCGGATGCCGCGAGCGCGTCGGAGATGACGAAGGTGCGGGCGACCGCCTGATAGAGCACCTCGACCAGATTCTTCACCTGCCGACTGCCGGTGCGGCGGACCAACCCGGCCTTCTCCAGCGTCTTGATGTGATAGTTGATCCGCTGCGGCGTTTCCCCCAGGGTTCGCGCAATTTCGCTTGCGGATGCGGGCTCATCCAGGCGGGAGAGGAGTTCCGCGCGCAGCGGGTTGAGCAGGGCGAGCGCCTGCTCGGCGGACTCCACCAGCAGTTGCTCGGGAAGGATGGACGGCATGGATTTCACCTCGATGGTTCCGTTGTCGTACAAATTATTTTTTACGTAAACACATCATAATATGAAATCCAGCCTCTGTCAAACGGCATTCGTCCACGATCAAAGAACGGTTCCTTGGCCGTTTTCCTGTGCTCTTCTCCCGCTGATCCGGAATGAGACGAGGGCCGCGCCTAAGGCCAGAACGGCAAAAGCGCTGCTCATCCACGGATGGAAACGGACACTTGCGGACGCATCCGCGATCAGGCCGCCGATTCCCGCGCCGATCGCAACGCCAAGATGAAGCACCGACGAATTCAGACCGAGCACGAGATTGACGGATTGGGATGCCTGCTGAACGAAATAGGTCTGAACAGCCGGGATGGTCATCGACATGGCGATCATCCAGACCGCTATTAGCCCAATTCCCGAGGCCAGCGAGAACGGAAGGGGGACTGCAACCGGAAGCAGGGCCAGCGACGCGGCCATGACTACGAGCCCCCGGATGACGACTGGGGCGACACCCCATTTATCCGCGGCAGCCCCGCCCAGCTTGGTCGCGGCCGCTCCCGCCAGCCCGAGAGCGAACATCGTCAAGCCCGTGTAGGCTGCCTGCAGCGACAGCTCCTCCTGCAGGAAAGGCACCAAATACGTATTCATCACGGAGATGCCGGACGTAAACAACAGAGACAGGATAAGCCCCGTTGCAATGACCGGATTGGTCAGCACGGCAAATTGGCGGCCGAGCCCCGCAGGGGCGTCTCCCTCGACCTCGGGCAATAGCCGCGCCAGCCCGACCAGGACCAACAGGCTCCCTCCTCCCAGCAGCAAGTACATCCCTTGCCAACTCCACCAGTCCGCCAGCGCGATGCCAACCGGCGCCCCCAGCACCGAAGCCGCGCTGAAAGCCAGCGAAATTGTGCTCAACGAGCGCCCTAACTGCTCCGGAGGAGCGAGCTTTGCCACGGCTCCCATCGCGACTGTCAAATAAACACCCCCCGCGGCACCGAGCAGGGCGCGTCCGGCGATCATCACCCCATAGCCGGTGCTGGCATAGGAAACCAAGCAGCCGGCGCAGAAAGCGATAAGCGCGAGCATAAGCAGCTTGCGCCGCCCAATCCGCGCCGTCAGCGCGATGACCGCGGGCGTTCCGATCGCGAAGCCGAGCGAATAAGCGGCAACCAATTGGCCGGCGAGCGCGAGTGAAATGCCTGTGTCTTTCGCGATTATCGGCAGGATGCCGACAACGGCCAGTTCGGCTACCCCCGTCAGAAAGGCGCCAATCGTGAGCATGTACAACATCGTCCTGTTCATCGTTCCTTCCACCCTCTCGATTGTTTTGATCGGTATCCCTGATGGGTCCCTTAAGTTGACATTATAAAAGCTGTGCTATATAAATGTAAGGAGACAAATCATTCGTGGATAATCCAGATTACCAGAGCAACTTACGAAAAGTTAGATGAAGGATGGAGGGACTACCATATGGCAGATACACAAAAGGACACGCCGATTTGCGAGGTACTGCAGGTGCTGGGAGCCAAATGGTCTTTTATCGTCATCGCCGAATTATGCAAAGGGCCGAAACGCTTCAATCAACTGCAACGGGACGCTGCAATCGTGAGTACCCAGTCGCTGACGGATACGCTGCGGCATCTGGAGCAAAGCGGCATCGTGCGGAGGAAGGTGTTCCCGACTGTTCCGGTCACGGTGGAATACAGCCTGACAGACAAAGGGTTGGATTTCCAGAAGTCGCTGACAGAGATGGAACGCTGGGCGCTGCGTTGGCGCGGGAGGGCGGCCGGGGAAGCCGATGCTCAGGGGAGGGCTGGGGAAGCCGATGTTCAAGGGAGGGCTGAGGCGGATCCTGTCGCGGCGGGAGAATAAATAGATAAAAAACCGCAAAAGGCCGCGTTGGCGATGCGGTTCTTTTGCGGTATAGGCGCATTTTCCGACAAGGGAGCCGGGCCTTCTCTATCGTCTTGCTAATGTTTCAGGGAAGCCAGCTGCACCGGACGGTCGAGGCGGTACAGGTTGCGGTAGCGCTCGGAGGTGCGCATCAGCTCCTCATGCGTTCCCCTCATCGCCACCCGCCCCTCTTCGAGGAACAGGATCTCGTCCATCGCTTCCACGCCGACGAGATGGTGTGTCACCCAGATCAGCGATTTGCCCTTAAGCTCCGCGAAGATCGTGGCGAGCAGGTCGCGCTCGGTGCGCGGGTCAAGGCCGACCGTCGGTTCGTCGAGGATGACGACGGGGTTGTTCTGCAGCAGCACACGGGCCAGCGCGACGCGCTGCCGTTCGCCGCCGGAGAAGCGCTGGCCGGTCTCCCGCATCGGCGTATCCAGCTCCTCGGGCAGCGAGGCGATCAGCGGCTCCAGCCGGGCATGGCCGGCCGCCGCGCGGATTTCCTCCTCGGAGGCGTCCTCCCGGCCGAGGCGGATGTTGTTCCGCACCGTCGTATCGAACAGGTGCGGGCTCTGGTTCAGCACGGAGACGAGCCTGGCGATCCCGTCTCCGAATGCTGCCGCCGGCACGCCGTCGATGGTGACCGAGCCGGCCGAAGGAGCGAGCGCGCCCTGCATCAGCTTGAGCAGCGTCGATTTGCCGGAGCCGCTGCGGCCGATGAGGGCGATCCGCTTGCCGGGCGCGAGCTCAAGATTGATCCCGGACAGGGCTTCCCTCTCCCCTTCGCCCGCGCCGGCTTCGACCAGATGACGATCGGTGGCGTGGGTTTCATAGGTGAAGGAGACATTATCCAGCCGGATGGTCACGCCCTTGCCGGCGGCATGCATCTCTGCGGCAAGCCGCTCGATGCGAAGCTGCTCGGCGTCTGTCCCGGCTTCACCGAGCCCGGGCAAGGCCCCCTCGGCAGCCGGTCCCCAGGAAGCGGCCGGTCCGATGCCGCCCGCTTCGATCTCGGCCAGCCGATCCGCCGACCGCCGGTACGGCGGCAGCTTCTCGACCGCTTCCGAGACCGGCAGGAAGCCGTCCATCAGCGGGAAGACGACGAGCGTAAACGCCGCGATCAGCGTCGCGGGCATGAGTCCCTGCGCCGCCTGGCCGCCTGCCCAGAGCATGAGCGTGACGGCGCTCAGGCCCACGACCAGGTTGGCGATCAGGCTGCGCCAGCGGGTGAAGCGGCGCAGTGAGCCGTCGATCGCCGCCGCGGCCGCTTCGTCCTGCTCATAGCGGGCGACGAAGTCGCGCGAGCGGCCGCTGATCACATAGTCGCCGATGCCCAGCACGGCGTCGGTGAGCGTCCGGTACAGGCCGCTGCGGGCCTTCTGCATCCTCAGCTGCGTCGATTTCGTCGCCCTGAGTGATACGTAGGGAAGCACGGCGACGAGGAAGAGCAGGTACGCGGCGATGAGCAGCGCGAACGGCAGGTCGAACCAGCCGAGCGCGGCGATCACCGCGGCATACAGGACGACGGCCACAGCGGCGGGAAAGACGGTGCGCAGGTAGACGTTCTGCAGCTGCTCGATATCGTCCGCCAGGACGCCCAGCAGATCGCCGGTGCCGAAGCGGGAGCGCACGAACAAGGCTTGCGGCTCCAGCACCTTGTAGAGCCGCACCCGCATCTGCGACAGCACCTTCAGCACGGCGCTGTGGCTCGTGAGCCGCTCGACATATTGCAGGACGGCGCGGCCGATGCTGAACGCCCGCACGCCGACGATGGGCACGTAGACGAGCAGAATATTTTCCGGCGGGATGGACGATTTGGAGATCAGGAAGCCCGAGGTGAACATCAGCATCGAAGCCGAGGCCACCGTCAGGATGGCGAGCAGGATGATCAGCGAGAAGCTGCAGGCATTGCGCTTCAGATAAGGCCGAATCCAGCCTTCCGGCTTCGTTTCCGGTTTCATACGACCGCCACCTCCTGGGCCTGGATCAGGCTGTAATAGACGCCGCGCTGCGCAAGCAGCTCGTCATGGGTGCCCGCCTCGGCGATTCTCCCGCGGTCGAGCACGAGGATCAGATCCATATCCGCCATCCAATGCAGCCGGTGCGTGGCGAGAAACACCTTCTTGCCGGCGAACAGCTGCAGCATCGTTTCCTTCAGCTCGTGCTCGGTCTCGATATCGAGATGAGCGGTCGGCTCATCGAGCAGCAGCACTGGCCGCCGGCTGAGGAAGGCGCGGGCGAGCGCCACGCGCTGCTCCTGGCCGCCGCTCATGGCCCGGCCGCCGCTGCCGACCGCCTCGGCGAGGCCCTGCGGCAGGCTGGCGATCAGCGCGGACAGCCCGGCGGCCCGGGCCGCTTCTTCGACCTCGCGGTCCGTAGCCTCCGGCACGTAGAAGCGGATGTTGTCCGCCAGGCTGCCCTGAAACAGGTACGGCTGCTGCGGAATGTACGTGATCTGATCCTTCCACCCCTGCGCAGCCAGGGATACGGGCCGCCCATTTACTTCCACACGGCCGGAGACAGCCGGCAAAAAGCCGCCGAGCGCGTCGATCAGCGTCGTCTTCCCGGCGCCGCTCTCGCCGATGATACCGACTTTGAGCGGACCTTCCACCGTGAAGGTCGCCGCATCCAGGGAAGCGTCGCCTTCGGTTTCATGCTTGACCGACAGCTCGCGGACCGCAAGCTTGTCGGCCGGCTGAAGGGGAGCCGCAAGCAATCCCGCCGAAGCCCCCGCCTCCCCGACTGCGCCCTTGCCCGTAGCCGCCTCCCCGCCTGCCTCCCCGCCTGCCTCCCCGCCTGCATCCGCCTCCGCCAAGTCCTCCGGCAGCTGCAGAATCGCCTGCATGTCTTCCGCCGCCTGCTTGCCGTTCTGGGTGGCGTGGAAATCGGCGCCGACCATCCGCACCGGCAGGAAATACTCCGGCGCCAGGATCAGGACGGTGAGGGCCGTCTCCAGCGTCATGTCCACACGGATCAGCCGGAGGCCGAGATTGACGGCGACGATGGCGACGGATAGCATCGTGAAGAAATCGAGCGAAAAGGAAGACAGGAACGCCACCCGCAGCGTTTTCATCGTGGCGGTCCGGTATTTGTCGCTCACCCGCCGGATGCTCGCCGCGTGCTCCTTGGACCGGCCGAGCACCTTCAGCGTCTCCAGCCCGCGCAGGGAATCGACGAAGTGGTTGGACAGCAGCCGGTAGGAAGCGAGCTGGCTCTCCGTCTGCTTGCGTGCGGCGAGCCCGACCAGGATCAGGAAGATGATCATAATCGGCATCGTCACCGTCAAGATCACACCGGAGCGGATGTCGCGGTAATACACATAGGCGAGGATCAGCCAAGGGGTGATGCCCATCCCCAGCATCCGCGGCAAGAACAGCTCCAGATAGGTCCGGAACTGGGTTACTCCCTCAAGAGCGAGGGTGACCAGCCCGCCGCTTCCCCGCTTGGAGGTGAACCGGGGCCCGAGGCGGAACAGCTTGTCCATCAGCTGCCGGCGCAGCCCCGCGGATGTCGTTTCCGCGTAACGGTAAGCGATTTTCTGCTGCAGCAGGCCGCACAGATGCCGGGCTCCGAATGCGAGAAGGAACAGCAGGCTTACGCCATACTGTTCCTTGACAGGATTCCCGGCAAAGAGCGCGGACAACGCCTCCGCCAGCCACTTGGCCTGCAGCAGGATCGCTATCGTCTGGAAGAGCGTCAGAACGCCGAGGAGGGCCATCACCGGTTTGATTCCTTTGTAGTTCATCAAGTCTTTTCCCATGCCGTTTGTCAGTCCTTAATATTCCAGGTGATGGTCTTCGTGGATCCGTTTACGGAAAATATAGTAGCTCCAAATCGAGTAGGCCAGAACGAAAGGCAGCAGGCTCAAGGCTATGATCGACAACACTTTCAGAGTATACGGATTCGATGCCGCATTGTGGATGGTCAGGCTGAACGCATTGTCGATGGAGCTGATCATGACGCGCGGGAACAGTCCGATGAACATGCCCGCCACCGTGAGAACGATGACGGCGCCGGTCATGGCGAAGGCCCGGCCGTCCTTTTTCCTGTACATGAAGAAGCCGGATAACAGGTAGGCTGCGACCGCAAGAATGGAGACGATGGTCATCGGGACGCCATGCTGCGAGAACAGGTCGGTTTCATAGACGCTCCATACGCCGAAGGCGATGACGAGCACCCCGAGCGGCACCAGCAGCTTCTTCGCGAGCGAGCGGGCGCGGTCCTGCAAGGGATTGATCGTCCTGAGGCTGGCGAACATCAGGCCGTGCACCAGGCACTGAACCGTGATGGTAACCCCCCCGAGCAAGGTGTAGCCGTTGATGATATCGCCGAACAGACTGGCTCTCATTTCCATATCCTGTCCGATCGGCAGCCCTCTGATAATCGCCGTGAAGGCGACGCCGAGCAGGAGCGGCGGCAGCAGGCTGCCGATGAAAATGCAGCTGTCCCAGATGGCGCGCCAGGAGGAGCTGTCGACCTTGTTGCGGAATTCGAAGCCGACCGCCCGCACGATGAGGGCGAGCAGCACGAAGACGAGCGCGGTGTAGAAGCCGCTGAACATCGTCGCGTACCAGTGCGGGAACGCCGCGAACATCGCCCCGCCCGCCGTGATCAGCCACACTTCGTTGGCATCCCAGAACGGACCGATCGAGTTGATCAGCACCCGCCGGTCGTTATCGTTCTTCGCAATGAATTGGGTGGACATGCCGACCCCGAAGTCGAAGCCCTCGAGGAAAAAGAAACCGATGAACAGCACAGCGACGAGGATGAACCACAGCTCATTAAGAGATAACATGGGAGTCCTCCTTGCTCGAGAAGGAATCGTTAAACGGGTCCTCAGCCATCCGTTCGTCCGGCTTCTGATCGTACGGGCCTTCCTTGATGACCTTAGTAAACAGGTAGACCGTGACGATTCCCAGAATGGTGTAGACGGCGGTAAAGGAGATGACCGAGAACAGCACTTGACCGGCCGATACGCTCGGCGAGACGCTGTCTTTCGTCTGTATGAGCCCAAATACGGTCCAGGGCTGACGGCCGATCTCCGTCATGATCCAGCCGGCCGTGTTGGAGATGAACGGCATCGAAATCCCGTACACGCAGGCCAAGGAGAACCATTTGGGCGCGTTGTCGAGCTTCTTTTTCCAATATAGGTACAGGCCGTAGGCGAACAGCAGGAAGCTGATTACCCCGGCGGCGATCATGATCCGGAAGCTCCAGAAGGTCGTACGGACCGGAGGTATATAGTTGGCTTCCCCGTATTTCTGCGTGTATTCCGCCTGAAGCTCGTCGATGCCCTTCACTTCGCCCGAGAACTTGTTGTAGGAAAGGAAGCTGAGAGCTCCGGGAATTTTGAGTTCTAAATCGTTCTTCTTCTCAGCCGGATCAATCGCGGCGATGAGGTTCCAGCCGGCGGGATCGCCGCTCTTGCCCCACAGCGCTTCGCTTGCCGCCATCTTCATCGGCTGCGTCTGCACGAGGTACTGGGCCTGCGCGTGACCGGAGATGGCGACGCCGAAAAAGCCGATCAGGCCGAGGATGCCGGCGATCTTGAAGGTGTCCTTGAACAGCTCGGCGTCCTGCTTCCTCAGCACCTTCCAGGCACTTACGCCGAAGACGAAGGCGGCCCCGGTCAGCAGAGCTGCGAAGAAGGTGTGCGGGAATTCAACGAGCAGCTGGCCGTTGGTGAGCAGCGCGAAGAAATCGTTCATCTCGGCTCGGCCGTTGTTGATCGCGTATCCGACCGGATGCTGCATGAACGAGTTGGCCATCAATATCCAGAAGGCCGAGAGCGTCGTTCCGACGAAGACGAGCCAAATGCAGAGCAGATGAACTTTCTTGCTCAGGCGGTCCCAGCTGAAGATCCAGATGCCGAGGAAGGTCGACTCCAGGAAGAAAGCAAGCAACGCTTCGATGGCGAGAGGCGCGCCAAATACGTCTCCGACGAAGCGGGAATAATCCGACCAGTTCATGCCGAACTGGAATTCCTGCATAATCCCGGTGACGATCCCGACGGAAAAGTTGATCAGGAACAGCTTGCCCCAGAATTTGGCCAGACTCTTGTACGAATCCTTGCCGGTTCTGACGTACATCGTTTCCATGATGGCGACGAACAAAGCCAGGCTGATGGAGAGTGGTACGAAAAAAAAGTGGTAGATCGTGGTTGTCGCAAACTGCAGGCGCGACAGGGAAACTACATCCATCTTTGCCCCTTCTTTCTTTGGTTTTTCCGAATGCAGGCTTGCTGTTTCTTGCAAGGATTTTCTTATATTATGATTTATATCACAACAACGCCGAATGAGCCGAAAGTAAAAAAGGCGATATTATGTCCATTGTTTAAACATATTGTGAAAATCGGCTCAATCTATAAGAAATGCCACTTATATTGGTTAATTACTCCTTTATTCTAATGTGAGAAAAATCCGCGCCTTGCCAATATTCCGCTCCTTGCCAGGGTTCTCTACTAGTTTGCCCGCCGCCGCGAAGTTTTACTTGTCTCCATTTCCTCTTTCGCATTAAGCTTGCCCGAGCAGTGTCAGCGCGTTCTTTTTCATTCCTAAATCGTCCAACGGACATGAGCGACCGTTATAGCTGAAAATTCATGTTGCTGGCGATTTAACGGACATTAGCGGCGCTTACGTCTCCATTTTCCTCTTTTGGTTGGAAAACCCTGCTTCTAAGCGTACCGCATGTCCGTTACAAACGGGATGGGACGGTTTTCGCCGTATAAGCGTCGCAAATGTCCGTTGTCCGTTACGCTTCCTGATCCAGATGGCAAAGCGGTTTATCTGGTCGACAAGGACCGTTTGACCTTCGGCGCCGGCTCGCCGGAGAAAACGTTGGCCCGGAGCCACCTGTTGGCTTCGTCCCGTTCATGGGTCGGCATTTCTTCTGGTCGTTATCGGTATTGGGCTTCATTAGTATGAAAAAAGCATTGCCGAATGATCGCCCACTCACAGGCTCGATCGGCAATGCTATCGTTGTTGAAGGTTAAAGTCAACCCGCGCCATGGAGTCCTACAGTTCCAGTCCCTTTAGCACTTCGCGCTTCTCGGCTGCTTCGAAGATCGTTTCGATCAGGCGCAGCACGCGATAAACCTCATCATGCTTGACGATCTGGGCGGACTTCCCTTCGAGAGTCGCCACGAAGTTCTCGTAGAAGCTCTGAGCCGGAGCGGGCGCTTTCTCGATCGGGAAGCGCAGCGTCGATTCCTCCGAGGGCGGCGCCATCGTCTTGGTGAGCCCTTGACCGGCCTGGATCGGCTTCGGTTCGACGCGGGCCACATCGGGGTTGCAGCGGACGATTTCTCCGTTCAGCTCCCAATCGCGGATGACGGCGGTGCCTTCCGTGCCCTTCACGTACCAGCGCGGCAAGGTCACATAATTGGTCGTGCCGACTTCGATCACCGCGGTCAGCTCGTCCTTGAACCGGATGTGCGCGGTGAAGCCGTCATCCACTTCGGTGCCGAGGATGGTGCTGAACTCGGCCGCGACGCTGTCGATCTTGCTGTCCGTGAGCAGCAGCAGCTGATCCAGTAGATGAACGCCCCAGTCGAACAGCATCCCGCCGCCGTACGCCTTCAGCTGGCGCCAGTCGCCGGGGATGCCGTTAGCTCCCTGCACGCGGGATTCGACGCGGAAAATTTCGCCGATCCGCTTCGTTTGCGCGATGTGCTTGACGATCAGAAAGTCCTCGTCCCACCGGCGGTTCTGATGCACCGTGAATACGCGCTCCGCCTGTTTCGCCGCTTCTACGATGTCGCGAAGATCGGCACTCGTTAGGGTCACCGGCTTTTCGCAGATAACATGCTTGCCCGCCTGCAGTGCCTTGATCGAAATTTCCTTATGCACATCGTTCGGCGTCACCACCAGAACGACATCAATCGTTTCATCGGCCAGCACCGCGTCGAGGCTCTCATAGGATTTGAAGCCAGCCGCGGCCGCCAGCTCCATCCGGTAAGGAACGATGTCGTAGACGCCCGTTACCTGAATTTGATCGACCGGGTCGATCAGCTGCGTGTGATAGCTCCCCATGCCGCCGTACCCCACGATGACGACGTGATAATTCTTCTTGCTCACCCGTACCTACTTCCCTTCCGCTGGATTGTCCGCTACTTATTTTAACATAGCGCCCCATGAACCGATACGGCTAATGTCCATAGAAAAATGGCCAAAATGAAAAACAACCCACCGCAACTCGGGGCGTGAATCGCACTGGGTTATTCTCCGTCAGCTCCTTAGTGAATATCCCGTTTCTTGAAGCGCCCGCCCATCACGTCATGGATGTTGCCGATGGCGACGAATGCCGCGGGGTCCTTCTCCTCGACGATGGATTTTAGCTTGGCTTCTTCAAGCCGGGTGATGACGATGAAGATCACCTTTTTGCCGTCGCCGGTAAACGCCCCTTCTCCATGCAGGAACGTGACGCCGCGGCCGAGCCGGTACGTCAGTGCCTCCCCAATCTCCTGAAACTTGTCGCTGATGATCCAGACGGATTTGGACTGGTCGATACCCTCGATGGTGATGTCGATCATCTTGAAGGCGATAAAATAGGCGATGAGCGAATACATGGCGCTGTTCCAGTCGAACACAAAGCCGGCGCTGGCGAGGATGAAGAAATTGATGAACATGACGATCTCACCTACGGAAAAGGGCGTCCGCTTGCTGACGAGAATGGCTACGATCTCTGAGCCGTCGAGCGATCCGCCCGCCCGGACGACGAGGCCGACGCCGACGCCGAGACAAACCCCGCCGAAGACGGTAGCGAGCAGCGGAACATTGGTCAGAGGGTCGACGGGATGAAGCAGCTCAGTGCCGATGGACATGATGATGACCGAGAAGAGAGTGGACAAAGCGAAGGTTTTGCCGATCTGCTTGTAGCCGAGGAAAAGAAAAGGAAGGTTGAGGACGAGAAGAAAAGCGCCGATGGGAATGCCGAACAAATGCGAGAGCATGATGGAGACGCCGGTGATCCCGCCGTCGATGATGTTATTGGGAACGAGGAAGATTTCCAAGCCGACCGAGAACAGCGCGGATCCAAGGATCATCGTCACCCCTCGGATAAGAAGCCTTCTTCCGCTTATTCTGTTGTGCTGGACTTGAGCGATGGAGCCGTCTTGTGTCGCATGAGCCAAATCGAATCCCCCTTTATCCATCCGTATACTTACATTATATACTATAGTTTTGTAACCATCATAGCGAAAATTCCGGGATCGGTTAACAAAGTTGCCATTGCTTTATGGCCGGTCCATTGATATATTGAATGTGTAAATTATTTTCTTGAAAAATAGATAATATACGAAAATTATTTTCTGGAAGTGATCGACTTGAATCTGCTGAACGCCATTCGGGAAAAAGAGCATGCGCTCCATCCAAGAGAACGGGAAATCGCCTCCTTCGTCCTCTCCCACCCGCAGGAAACGGTGCAGATGACCATCACCGAGCTGGCCGAGCGCTCGGGGGGGAGCATCGCGACGGTGTCGCGTTTTTGCCGGCGGTTCGTGGGCGCGGGCTTCAGCGAATTCAAGCTGCGCCTGGCCGCCGACCTCCTGCAGACACCGCCGCCGCAGAGCTATCAGGACATCGTCGCCGGCAATTCACTGGAAAGAATCGCGACGGCGATGGAGGCCAATCACCTGCGCTCGATCACCGATACGACGCGCAGTCTGGATCTGAAGGAGGCGCAGCGGGCGGTCGAGGCGCTGAACCGCGCCAGGCAGATCGATCTGTACGGCGTGGCCACCTCCGGCGTCGTCGCCCAGGATTTCTACCAGAAGCTGATCCGCATCGGCAAGCGGGCCGTCATGTTCACGGATTCCCACATGCAGCTCACCTCAGCCTCCGCCCTCACGGCGGACGATGTCGCGCTTGCCATCTCCTATTCGGGCGAAACGCCGGAGACGGTGAAGGCGCTCCGTTCGGCGGCGGAAAGCGGGGCGACCGTCATCTCGCTCACCAAGTTCGGCCCGAATGCGCTCGCCTCCCTCGCCTCCATCCGCCTCTATACCTCCAATCTGGAGGCGGGCGTGCGCCGCGGCGACATGGCCTCGCGAGTCGCTCAGCTGCACGTTCTCGACATTCTGTTCACGGCGATGATCAGCTCGAACTTTGCAGAGTATGTCCCTCGGCTGGAGCGTTCATACCAGGTGGTCAAAACTTATACAGGCAAGGAGGAGCGCTGACATGAACGTCCATGTTTTCGATTCCAACGAGAAATTGAACGAGTCCGGAGCCGGCATCATCATCGGCATGGTGCAAACTAAGCCGCGGTCAGTGCTGGGGCTCGCCACGGGCAGCACCCCGATCGGCATCTACGAGGAAGTGGTCAAGGAGTACAGGCGCGGCCTCGTCAGCTTCAAGAAGGCGAGCACCTACAACCTCGACGAGTACGTCGGTCTGCCCGCCGGCCATCCGGAGAGCTACTTGGAATACATGAAGCATCATCTGTTCAGCCACATCGACCTGCCGGCGGAATCGGCTCACATTCCCGACGGAACCGCTCCCGATCCCGAGGAGGAATGCCGGCGCTACGATGCCATGCTGGCCGAAGCCGGACACATCGACCTGCAGCTGCTCGGGCTCGGCCACAACGGCCATATCGGCTTCAATGAGCCGGATCATTCCCTGAACAGCGCGACCCATGTCGTGAAGCTCCGGGAACAGACGCGGATCGCCAACGCCCGCTTCTTCGGCTCGCTCGCCGAGGTGCCCACCCACGCCATCACGATGGGCGTCGGCGCTATCCTGAAGGCCAAGACCATTCTGCTCGTCGTGCGCGGAGCCGACAAGGCGGAGATCGTGCACCGCGCCCTCACCGGGCCGATCAAGACTGAGCTGCCGGCCTCGCTGCTCCAGACCCATCCGTCGCTGGTCGTGCTGCTCGATGCCGAGGCGGGGAGGTTGTTCTGATGAGAGCCAAAACTGCCGATGCCTTTCTCATCGAACATGCGCGCATCGTGACCCCGGACGGCGTCGTGGAAGACGGCTCGCTGCTCGTCCGGAACGGCCGGATTGCCGGCATTTGGCCCGGCGGGAAGGCCGGGGCGGTCGAGGCAGTAGCCGATGCATCGGCCGACGTGAACGGTTGGGCGGTCAGGGCAGCGGCCGCTGTGGAAGCGACACCGGAGACCGCTGTGGAGAAAGTGGATGCGCAGGGAGCCTGGCTGATTCCCGGCTTCATCGATGTCCACGTTCACGGCGGCGGCGGCTTCGACTTCATGGAGGCGACCGCCGAAGCCTTCGATACCATCACCGCCTTCCACGGCAGGGGTGGAACGACCTCCATGCTCGCCACGACCGTGACCGGCTCGAAGGAAGCGCAGGACCGGGTGATCGCCGCCGTCCGCCGTTACCGCGGGAAGCCGATGCCCTATGCGCAGCTTGCCGGCGTTCACCTGGAAGGCCCCTTCATCAGCCCGAAGATGAAGGGGGCGCAAAATCCCGACTACATCGTTCCGCCCCAGGAGGAATGGCTGACCGATTGGCTTAAGAGCTATCCGGGCGAGGTGAAAATCCAGACCCTCGCTCCGGAGAGCGAAGGCGCACTGCCGTACATCGGGCATCTCGTCGCCGGCGGGGTCGTGGCCGCCGCCGGCCACACCGACGCCACCTACGATGAGACCCGCGCCGCGGCGGATGCCGGGTTGACGCACGCCGTTCATTGCTATAACGCCATGCGCGGCCTCCATCACCGCGAGCCGGGAACCCTCGGCGCGGTGCTGACCGACGAGCGCATCATCGCCGAGGTGATCGCCGACGGGCATCATGTGCACGAGGCCGGTGTCAAGCTGCTGCTCGCCGCTAAGGGAACCGACAAGGTGATCCTCGTCACCGACGCCATCTCCGCCTCCGGCCTCGGCGACGGCGACTACGAACTGGGCGGCCTGCCGGTCGTCGTGCAGGACGGCGTAGCCCGGCTGAAGGAGGGCGGCGCCCTCGCCGGGAGCACGCTGACGATGATCGGCGCCTTCCGCTTCGCCGTCCAGCGGGCCGGCGTCAGCGTCGCGGAGGCGAGCCGGATGGCGAGCGGCAATCCGGCCCGGCAGATCGGCCTCGATCGCCTCACCGGAGCGATCGAAGCCGGCAAGCAGGCCGATCTGCTGCTGCTCGGCGAGGAGTTGGAATTGAAGCGAGTCTGGGTTAAGGGCCGGCCGTTGGAATAGAGCGGCGATGGGACCGCTCCCCTCCTGCGAATGGAGAAAGCCCCGCGCGAACCGGCTGGAATAAGGCTGGTTCATGCGAGGCTTTTTTTGCTGTCGCGGTCATTCGGTTGGCTCGAATCGCATCCTTCGGGACCCGCCCCTACCAGCCGAGGCGGTCCCTTGGGATCGCCGCGATCTAGGCAGGCGCCCGCTGACCTCCAGGCAGGCGGCTTGGCCGTTCACGTCGTCGTACGGGAATCCGCAGGCCAGCCTGTCGATGGAGTGATCATGCCGGAACTTCGCATAATAGTTGCCCGGAGCCGCATTGTAACAACGTGAGAAGTCGTTCCAGTTGCTCTCCGTGTACACGTGGCGGCTGATTGCCGCGGCGGTTGCCGTATCGGTCAAAGCACCGTCGCCCGCCGTAGGTGAACCAGCCGGTGTCAGCAAGCTCGCACGACTTGCAGCAGGCAAGCGGTCCGGGGCGGCACCAGGATCATTCTCTCAGAGCGTCGCGCAGGCGGGTGGAGGCGTGGTCCGGGCTGCCTTGCGCAGACTTGCTCTGCTTCAGCTTCAGGACCTCCCGCTTCAGCCGCTCGTTCTCCTGCTCCAGCTCGCGGATTCGCTGCAGGGCTATGTCCAGGGTGTACGGTTTCTCCTCGGATAACGTCATGTCCGTTCCCCCTTTGGAACTGCGCCAAAATAACGCATTTCGAATTTTTTCTCGCTGACTGCCCGTTTTGTGTACGTTCTTCCGGTATTCTTCCGGTATGTTCGTTCAGCGCAGTTCCTTTTCCTTTTCACCCTCCGCCGCTTCGCCCGAGTGGATGGCCTGAACTCTCCCGACCTGTCCGCTCGTGAGCCGAACCTTGATTCCGTGGGGATGCGTCGCGGAATTGGTCAGCAAATCCTTGACGATGCCCCGCGTCAGCTTGCCCGTGCGTTGATCTGCCTTGAGGACGATATCCACCTCAAGGCCGGGGCGAACATCGCTGCGTCTGCGCCCGTTCATGCGGTCGCCTCCTTTCGCCGATAACACACCTCTCCGGTAGTGTTTTCGCCGGATTACCGGTTCCGGCGGCCGCCGGAACCGTTTCGCCCGCCGCTTCTCCCGCCCGGTCTCCCGCTCTTCCCGCTGCCGGCGGGACGGCTGCCGGCAGGGCGGCTGCCCGCTCCGCCGCGGAAGCTGCCGGAGCGCGGCCCCTTCTGCCCGGCGCTTGCATTCCCGCCGGAGCGGCGGTCGCCGCTTGCTCCGGAACGTGCGCTGCTCGTTCGCTGCTCGCCGCCAGCGCCGGAACGCGCGCCGCTCGTTCGCTGCTCGCCGCCAGCACCGGAACGCGCGCCGCTCGTTCGCTGCTCGCCGCCAGCGCCGGAACGCGCCGCGCCCGGACGCCGCTGCCCGGCTTCCTCCCCGCCGCCAGCGCCGGAACGCGCCACGCCCGGACGCCGCTGTCCGGCTTCCTCCCCGCGCGGCGCTCTCGTCCGGCGGTCGCCGCTGCCGCCGCCGACTGCTCCTCCCGACCGGCGCTCCTCCCGCCGGCCGGGCGCCCGGCCGGTCCCGCTGCGCTCTGCGCGCGCGGGACGTCCTCCGCCTCTCGCCGCGGTCCGTCCGCTTCCGGCGGTTATTCCGCCGCCATCCATCCGCCGCTTCTCCAGCGTCATCTGGATGTCGCGCTCGATCGCCGCCAGCTTTTCCCGGTCGCGCGCGGTGACGAACGTGATGGCCATGCCGGTTTGGCTGGCTCTTCCAGTCCGTCCGGTCCGGTGAATGTAGCTCTCTCCATCAAGGGGAATGTCGTAGTTGATGACATGCGTGACACCCTCGATGTCCAGACCGCGGGCGGCCACATCCGTCGCCACCAGCACCTGCAGCTTGGCGTCGCGGAACCGCTTCATCACCTGCTCGCGCTTCGCCTGGGACAAGTCGCCGTGCAGCTCGTCGGAGTTGAAGCCGTTTTGGATCAGCACCTCGTTCAGCTTCTTGGCGCGGATCTTCGTGCGGCAGAAGACGACGGCCAGATACGGCCGGTGCTGGGTGATCAGCTGCATGAGCGCCTGCTGCTTGCCGCGGTCGGTCGTCTCGATCGCGAGCTGCTTGATGCTGTCGAGCGTAATCTTCCGCCCCCGCACGACGATATCCTCCGGCTGGTGCATATAGCGGGAGGCCAGCTTGCGGACGTTGTCCGGCATCGTCGCGGAGAACAGCAGCGTCTGCCGCATTCCCGGCATCTGCCGGATGATGCCCTCCACCTCGGGCAGGAAGCCCATGTGCAGCATCTGATCGGCTTCGTCGAGAACGAGGATGGACAGCGTCGACAGCTGCACCGTTCCCCTTCCCAGATGATCGAGCAGCCGTCCCGGCGTCGCTACGATGACATGCGGAGCCGTCTTCAGCTTGCGGATCTGGCCCTCCACGTCCTGCCCGCCGTAAGCGGCGAGGACCGTGGCTCCCACCGCCGGCGCCAGCTTACGGATCTCATCGGTAATCTGGATGGCGAGCTCCCGCGTCGGCGTCAGGATCAGGGCCTGCACTTCCTCCCGCAGCGGATCGACCTTTTCCAGAATCGGCAATACGAAGGCGAGGGTCTTGCCCGTGCCGGTTTGCGCCTGTCCGATGACGTCCTTGCCCGCCATGATGAGCGGTATGGTCCGCTCCTGCACCGGAGTCGGCACCGCAACCCCGATCTGTTGAAGCCTTCGCGCCAGAGCCGGGCGAATCCCAAGCTCGATAAAAGTCTCTGCCATAGCCGCATCCTCGTTTCTTCCTGTCTGTTCTTCACTTCGCCTTGCCTGTATCGGGCGTTTTCCGCCGCGGGTCCGTACCTGCGAAGCAGAATCTCAAGTATACCATGAAACCGGGGCCTACCACCGCAAAAAATTCAGGATTTCCGCCCCATACGATTCCACTCGCCGCTTGAACCGCGAGATCGCTGCCTTTTGGCCGACAGGTTGTCCAAGCACTCGCGCAAGTGAGCATCACCGTGCCCGGTCGTGCTCGGGGGAGATGAAGCCGCTTGCTCTCCAGAGGACGGCTGCGCCCGGATGGCCGCCGATTATCCCCGCCAAGGCTGTCCATCGCTCTCCCCAGTATTCCACTTTTCTTCACAAAAGATCGACCCGCCGATCTAATCGTTCGCCGCCGTGCGCGTTCCCGACGGGTACTTGCCGTTCTTCAGCTGGCGAATCGTATAGCCGAAATCCATCTGCAGATGCGGGTAATCGGGAAACTGAACCCAGTCCCCGCCCCAGGTGAACCCGAGGTCTTTGGCCAGCGCCACGACCTCCTCCCAATCCGGCCGGCCGTTGCTGTTATCGTCCCGCTCCATGTCCCATACCACGTCTCCCTGCTTGGTGCGCAGCGCGAAGTCCACCGCCAGGCCGTAATTGTGGTACGACTCTCCGCCCTTCGCTTTGGTCACGACGGGACCTTCCGTCACCCGGCCCTGCCCGTACAAGGCATCCTGCTCCTCCTTGCTGCGGAAGCCGCCGGTGAAAACGAGATCGATGCCTCGCTTCCGGGCCAGGGCGACAAGCTCGTTGCCCTGCGCCTCCACTTTGGGATGGAGACCGGTGACTGCGGGCGGCTCCCGGAACGGCTCGCGCACCAATCCCAGCTTGCCGAGCAGAATCCACAGCAGCGCGGCTCCCAGCAGCAGGAGCGCGAGTCGAAAAATGCGGCGGGAGCCCCGAACCGGCTTACGGCGGGTTCCTCCCGGACTCAGGCGCCTTCCCGGGACTCCCGCAGGTTCTCTTTGCAGCATGCTGTTCTCCTTCAGGAGCTGCGCCAAAATAACGCATCTCGATTTTCTCGCCGACTGCCCGATTTGGTTACGTTCTTCTTGTGTTCTTCCGGCAGGTCGGTTCAGCGCAGCTCCTCAGGAGCTGCGCCAAAATAACGCATCTCGATTTTCTCGCCGACTGCCCGATTTGGTTACGTTCTTCTTGTGTTCTTTCGGCAGGTTAGTTCAGCGCGGCTCCTTCGTGTTCGTTTCCACCAGTGTACCATACCCGGAGAAGCGGGCGCATCCGCCCGGTCGAACCTACCCGGAGGAGCAGACGCATTCGCGGCGAATCGAAGGCAACACAACCAATTTTTTCTTGTCCCCATCACGCAAAAGCTCTATTCTAATCATAGGGTGACAGGAAAAGAGCAGGCCATCCCGACCACCCGCGGAATTCTTCGCTAAAAAAGAGAAACAGGCTCGCATCCGTCACATTTTTCCTAACCTTTTTCCCGAGAAATTTAGTATAATGTAGGGGATGCCTTCCGGGAGACCCTTAAGCGCGCTTCCGGATTGTTTTTTGCGAAATGAGGTGAAACAGCAATGCCGTATATCATCTATGACCTGGAAATGACCGTCTGCCGCAAGAAAACCCAGATCTCCGAGATCATCGAGATCGGAGCTGCCAAGGTTGAAGAACGGGACGGGCAGCTGGTGATCGTGGATACTTTTCAGGCTTTCGTTCAACCGGCGAAGAACCCGGTGCTGACCAAGGCGACCACCGAGTTTACCGGGATCACCCAGGAGGACGTTCGCACGGCCGGCCAATTTCCCGAGGCGCTCGCCCGGTTTCTCGCCTGGATCGGCGCTGACGAGTACTACCTGTGCTCCTGGGGACCCGACGATAAATTGCAGTTCATCCGCGAGTGCCGCAGCCACAAGCTCGACATGACCTGGATCCGCAACCACAACAATCTCCAACGGCTGCTGACCTCCATTCGCAAGCAGGAGAAGCACCAGCAGATGGGTCTCAAGGCCGCTCTGGAATGGCTGGAGATTCCGTTCTCCGGCTCGCACCACCGGGCTATGGACGATGCCGTCAACACCGCCCGGATATTTGTAAAGCTTGCCGATCAGATGAAGCTGGATAAGAATGAATTCGCCGAGGACAAACAGGAAGACGAGGTTGTCTACAAAACTGGTCATTTTGCCAACAACCCGTTCGGCAACCTGGCCGACCTTCTGGAGGAGGAACCTTATGCGGGATAAAGAACCCCTCGCCTTGTCTCCGGAGAGCAGCGCCCGAATCGCCGTTCCGGAGAAGCTGAAACGGTATTACCCTCTGCTCGGCATGCTGATGTTTCCCGTAATGGGATTGATATATCCACTCGTCAACGGCCCCCGGGCCGCCATCCATACGCTGGTGACTCCCCTCGACAATTGGATTCCTTTTGTCAAGGTGTTCGCCTTGCCTTATTCGATTTGGATTTTGTACATTTACTCGTGCGTGCTGTATTTTCTCAAAAAAGACCGCAAAGTCTACTACGAATCCTTGGTGACCTATGCGATCTGCGCCATGGTCTGCTATACGGTCTATCTGGTATTCCAAACAACGGTGCCGCGTCCCGTACTGGTGGGCGACGATCCTCTGACTCGTCTCGTGCGCTATCTCTACCACCGCGATCAGCCGTTCAATGCGTTTCCAAGCATCCATAGCTTCTCCAGTTACATGGTGATGCGGGCCTTGTACAAGAGCAATTTCAAGAACAGGCTCAACCAGGTGCTGATTTATGGCATGTCGACCACCATCATCCTCTCCACCTTCTTTGTGAAGCAGCATGTCGTGCTCGACGCGCTGTCGGCTATCCTGCTGGTCGAGATCGTCCATCGTCTCGTCGTCTGGCGGTCCAACGCCGGCTGGCCGATCGCCCGCAAGCTGGCTGCCCAGGTTCGCGGTCTATAATCTCTATTCCTAATTAAAAACAGATGCTGTGGAACGGGGTTTATCCCTCATCGCCGTAGCATCTGTTTTTTTGCATGGGTCGTTCATTAATTACGTCAATCTGCCGCAAGCGAGCTCAATACGTCTTCTGCTTGACGACCACGGTGAAGGTCTTCGTGTCGTTCGCCATGTCGTTCCAGATGATTGCGGTGAGCACTACCGCCTGATCCCCCGTTCCCGCCGCCGGGCGGTTCACCTGCTTGCCACCGTTCGTAATCAGGCTGGTGTTGGAGGACAGCCAGATGATCCGAGAGCCGTTCGCTCCCTGCGCGGGAAGCTTGAGCTCGCGGGTGACGGAAACGGCGCTGTCCGTTCCGGTAAAGCCGAGGGCGAGCGCGGCCTTGTCGGCGGCGACTTTCTGCGCCTCGGTGAGCACCGGAGCTACGGTTACGGTAAAGCTGAGCGTATCCGACGCGTTTCCGCTCGTGATGATCGCGGTCAGCAGCACGATCCCGTTCGCGCCGTAGGCCGGCCGGTTCACCGTCTTGCCGTCATTCGAAATAAGGCCGGGGCTCGACGAATACCAGGTGATCTTCGAGCCGTTCGCTCCCGTCGTCGGCAGGCCGAGCGGCCTGGTGACGGATGACGCCGAATCTCCCTTGGCAAATTCCAGCTTAAGCGCCGCTTTGTCCAAGGCTACCTTTTGAACGTCGCTGATGTCGGCTTTCACCGTCACTTCAAAGACTTTGTAATCCTGGGCCGTTCCGTAGGTCAACACGGCGATCAGCACCACCTTGATGTCGCCGGAGCCGGCAGCGGGACGGCTGAGCAGCTTGCCCTCGTTCGAGATGACGGCGGGATTCCCCGACTGCCAGGCGATCTTGGTGCCGTACTTGCCGGTAGCGGGGAGCTTGTCGAAGGAGACGGTAACCGAAGCGGCCGTATCCTTGCCCCCGTAATCGATCGCGAGGGCGGACTTGGCTTCCGCCAGCCGAACGGCGTCCGCCTTCTTGGCGTTCTGCTTGTGCCCGTGGCTCTTCTTCCACTGCTCATCGAATTTCTCAAGCTCTTGCCGCGATTTGTCGGCGGCGGCCGTTTTCCGGATCGACTCCAATCCCTTAGGAACCTTCGTGCTGTCCTGTGCCGACGCAATCGCCGGACCCACTGCTCCGAACGCCAGCGCACCCACCGTGATCAAGGCCAGCATCTTGCTTGTTTTCACCTGTGATCCTCTCCTTTTCTGTACGGATGGCTTCACCCACTCATACAGATTCGGAGGCCATTGGCAATTTCAGGCCGTCACTCCAACTCTATCCGGTTTAGAACAGCAAATCGAGTATTTCGTCCTCCATCACCGGGCCGAAATAGTACTTGAGATCGACCTCGGCGAGGGCCTCGCGGACCGCTTCCCGGTCATATTTTGCCCCGGCCAGCTTCGCTTCGACATCCGCCACCTCGCCCACCCCGAAGAAGTCTCCGTACAGCGAAGCTCGCGCGATCCGCCCGTTCTGCACATCCAGGCGAAAATCATAGGTCCCTGCGGACAGCCGCTTCACCTGACGGTAGTTGAAGTTCGGAGACTTGCCGTAGTTCCAGTCCCAGTTGCCGTATCGTTCTGCGGAAATGGCGCGGACCGCTTGCCAATCCTTGTCGGTCAAGGGATACCGCTGCACCTCCTTGCCGTCGAAAAACGAATCCAGGAGGAAGCTGCGGAACTCTTCGATGGTCATCGGCTTGGCGAGAAATTCGGAGATATTGGCCACCCGGCTGGAGACGGACTTGACCGCCTTCGACTTGAACTTCTCGGCATTGACCTTGAGCGCCGCCGCCACCTTGCCCAGCTCGGTAGCGAACAGCAGCGTGCCGTGGCTGAACATCCGCCCCTTTTGCGTGAATTGGGCGTTGCCGGAAATTTTCCGTTCTCCGACCTGAATGTCGTTGCGCCCGGACAGCTCCGCTTCGACTCCCAGCTTGCGCAGAGCCGCCACGACTGGATCGGTGAATTTGCGAAAATTGTGGAAGGAGCTCCCGTCGTCATTGGTGATGAAGCTGTAGTTCAGGTTGCCGAGGTCGTGATAGACCGCGCCGCCGCCGGACAGCCGGCGAACGACCTTGATCCCCTCGCTGTCCACATACTCCGTATTGATCTCTTCCATCGTGTTCTGGTTCTTGCCGATGATGATCGACGGCTCGTTGATATAGAACAGCAGATAGTCCGTATCCGCGGGCAGGTTCTTCAGCGCATACTCCTCCAGCGCCAGGTTGATCCGCGGATCGGTAATTCCTTCGTTATCGATGAACAGCATGCCGGGGTCCCTCCGCTTTCCTCTGTATAGGGTGATTGTCCGATTTTCACGATAGCACGATGCAGCTCGGGGCGCAAATTTGTCCGCCCTCAGCTCGCGCGAGAGGCGTCACAAAATAGGATTCATCAATTCATTTCCCAATTATGGACGTTAGTCTTGGAAAAATGCGCGGACTCCGGAGAACATTTGCTTTTGTTCCGGTAATGATGCGGGGATACACCGTACCTTTTCTTGAAGGCCCGGCTGAAATAGGGGATATCGGCGAAGCCGGCTTGCTCTGCGACAATTTTGATTGGAGCATCGCTTGTGCGGAGCAGCCGGCCTGCTTTTTCCAACCGGATTTCATTCAACCGTTCGACCATGGTATATCCGGTTCTTTTCCGGTACAGCCGGGACAAATGCCCGTAGCTCATATGAAGGGAGGCGGCAAGGTCTTGCACATTCAGCTTCCCGCCTTGGAAATCCTGCAGGTAGAGCTCGACCTTCTTCACGAGTTGGTCGGGATTAACGGCTTCCGGCTTCGCCGAAAGCTCATCGGGCTGCTGAATGCCAGTGAGCGCATCCAGGAACTGGACCAGCACAAGCTGCAAGTAAAGCTCGGAGCGGCCTGCTTCAGCCTCCTCAAGGAACAGCGTAAGGAGCGGCCAAATCCCGTATCTGTCCTGGTAGCTGCCCGGCTTCCATTCCTGCAGACGCGCCAGCCGCTCGAAGAGGGAGGAGGATTCTCCCGATTCATAGGCCTGACCCGAAGCGCGCCTGATTCGCCAGCGCAGGCACAATCCTTCGTGGGGCTGGCCTCGCTGGTACACATGCTCGTGTATCTGATCGGGCGGGATAACAAAAAATTCTCCGCAGCGAATCGGAATCTTGGGGCCACCGTCGAAGCCGGTATCCATCTTGCCCTCCAGCACATAATTGAATTCGAACCATGGATGCGTATGAGGGGGACATTTTGTTGCGCTGCCGATTTGTTCGAAAATGATATCTACCCAATCGATAACAACATCGTCTATACGGATTTCCTTGCACACCCGATTGAAAACATGTGGTAGATGAGTCTTCCACTTAGCCAGATCCATGATACTCTCTACCCCCCATTTTCATTATCATATCATAATTGAACAAATACTGGTCATTTCCGTGCGTTTACATTCCACCTTTCGTTTCGGACAATAGAGACTGAAGCAAAACTTAAGTATGGGAGGAAAATAGATGATGAAGACGCTACATTTACTCAGCAATGCGCATCTGGATCCGGTTTGGCAATGGGAGTGGGAGGAGGGGGCAGCCGCAGCTGTCTCGACGTTTCGGGCGGCAGCCGACTTTTGCGAGGAATACGAGGGGTATATTTTTAATCACAACGAAGCAATCTTGTACAAGTGGGTGGAAGAATACGAGCCCGTACTGTTCAAAAGAATCCAGTCGCTCGTCAAGGCCGGCAAGTGGCAAATCATGGGGGGCTGGTACTTGCAGCCGGATTGCAATATGCCGTTGGGGGAATCTTTCGTCCGCCAGATTCTGCTTGGACGAATGTACTTTCAGGACAAGTTCGGAGTTACGCCGACAACCGCCATCAATTTCGATTCGTTTGGCCATACGCGGGGGCTCGTGCAGATTATGCAGCAGGCTGGTTACGATTCGTACATCTTCATGCGCCCGGACGAGTTTCCGCCGATGCCGGCACAGGATTTTATCTGGAAGGGCTTTAACGGGGCGACGGTGATGGCGCACAAGATCCAAGGGGGATATAACACCCCGCTGGGGATGGCGCATGAGAAGATCGCAGCCTGGATTGAGGCAAATCCCGAAGCGGAGACCGGCCTGATCCTGTGGGGAGTTGGCAACCATGGAGGCGGACCGTCCCGTGTCGATCTGACGGCCATCGCCGAACTAGCCGCCAGGACGGATACGTTCGCAGTTACGCATTCGACACCGGAGCGTTATTTCGCGAAGTTGAAACGGATCAAGGAACTACCCTCCTTCGAGGGGGATCTCAACCCGCGTTTTGTCGGGTGCTATACCTCCATGATCCGGATCAAGCAGAAGCACCGGCAGTTGGAGAATGAGCTGTACATGACGGAAAAAATGCTAGTGGCAGCTTCAGCGCGGGGCATGCTGGCTTATCCGTCCGCCGATCTGCACGACGCATTCTGCGATTTGATGACGGCGCAATTCCACGATATTTTGCCGGGCTCCTCGGTTCAACAGGCTGAGGAAGCGGCGCTTCGGCTAATGGACCATGGCCTCGAAATCACATCGAGGTTGAAGGCGCGCGCATTCTTCGCACTGGCGGCTGGCCAGCCTAAGGCAGCGCTGAAGGAATATCCGATTCTGGTCTACAATCCCCATCCTTATCCGGTTAAGCAGATTGTCGAATGCGAATTCATGCTGGAGGATCAGAACTGGAAGGAAGAATTTTCACTTCCGGTCGTATACCGGGACGGGGTTCGGCTTCGCTCGCAGGCTGAGAAGGAGATGAGCAATCTGAACCTAGACTGGCGCAAGCGCGTCGCGTTCGAGGCGGAGCTGGCGCCTTCGTCCATGAACCGGTTCGACTGCCGCATCGAGATGCTGGAGCGAAAGCCGGCTCCGCAGCTGAAGGAGCAGAACGGCCGGTTCATCTTCGAAACCGGCGAGCTGCGGGTAGTAGTCAACGCGCGCACCGGTCTGGTAGACGAATACGTTGCGAATGGCGTCTCCCTTCTGCAGCCGAATGCATTCGCGCCGCTCGTGATCCAGGACAACGAGGATCCATGGCGGATGGACACGAATGCCTTTCCTGATGTAATTGGTGCATTCGCCCTGATGGACAGAGGAGCTGGCAGTGATTTCTCAGGAGTAAAGGGGGCCATGCTGCCTTCCGTCCGCGTTATCGAGGACGGTGAGGTGCGGACGGTAATCGAGGCGGTGCTCACTTACAACAACTCGTACATTTGCCAAACCTACAAGCTTCCGAAGCAGGGGACCGAGCTCGAGATCAAACTTTGCGTGTACTGGAACGAGAAAGACAAGATGCTGAAGCTGGCAGTCCCGACACGGCTAGATAATGGAAGTTATCGAGGACAAACGGCGTACGGCATCAGCGAGCTTGCTGCGGACGGTACGGAAACAGTGTCGCAGCGGTGGTCAGCTGTAGTTGCACCGGATACGGATTCTGCATGTGCAGGACGAGGACTGGCAGTAACTTGCATCAACGACGGAATATACGGCTCGGATTATCGACACGGTGAAATCCGATTGACGCTGCTGCGCGGTGCAGGATATTGCGCCCACCCGATCCTGGACCGTCCGATTCAGGTGCAGGACCGGTTCCTGCCTCGTATCGACCAAGGGGAGCGGCGCTACGCGTTCTGGTTTAACGGCGGAGAGCGCACAACGAGGATGGCGGCCATCGACCGCGAGTCGGCTGCCAGGAACGAAAGGCCGTACGTGCTGTCGTTCTTCCCATCTGGGGATGGAATCAAACAGGGAACATTCGTCCAACTGCAGGACGATGTTGTGCAACTAAGCGCTTTAAAAAAAGAAGAGCGCGGGAACGGTTATATTCTGCGGTTGTTCGAACCGACCGGAGAACCGCGTTCGACTGTTTTACGAATCCCGGCTTACAGCATCGAACGTGAGATCCAGTTGAACGGCTTTGAAATCAAGACGTTCCGCGTCAATCCCACTACCGGAATGATTGCCGAATCGGCATTGTGCGAGGAGGAAACCCAACTTTGAGTGAAGTCCTGCATCGGGATAGCCGTACGGAATTTCTTTGAACGAGAAGCTCACCCTAAAAACAACAAAACATACTTGCTCGGCTTCTCCTAAAGAAGCGGAGCAAGTATGTTAGCAACATAACGATCTTTTTAGTCGATCATCCGCCACAGCACCTGGGCGGCTTCCCCTCGAGTAGTCAGTCCTTGGGGCCGTACGGTGCCGTCCTCATAACCACTGAGCAAACCCGCCGCCGCTGCTTCCTTCATTTCTTTCGCGGCCCACTCCGAGATGGAGCTTCTATCGGCAAAAGCCGGCGAATTCCCCGTTTCCCCAGAGACAGGCATGCCGCCTGTGTAACGGAGGGCTCGGACCAGCATCACCGCCATTTCCTCCCGGGTAATCGTCTCTCCTGGCGCGAATCTTACTACCGCTTTTCCTATGGTAATGCCCGCCTTCCCTTTCTCTAATCCAAGCGCCCGGACCAGCAGGGTGATAAATTCAACTCTGGTCACCGGTCGCTCGGGAGCAAAGTGGTTTGCGTCATCCCCCTCCACCACATGGGCGGCCGTCAAACCTCTGACAGCAGGATACACCCAGTTTTCCTTGGTTACATCCGCATAATCCTTGGCATAAGCCAGCAGCGAATATGTGCTGAAATGCTCCAGGCTAGCGGTAATTGTGCGTTTATCGACATCTCGGGTGCTTCGTACGTATTCCGGCGCTCCAGTACTGTCATTCCAGTAATAAATGCCCAATAATTCCGGCTCATCTTGCTCCTCATAGGTGAAGGTGATCGTAACCGGTGCGGCGAAGGAATCCATCTTGACCTGACGGTTCCCCGCGTCCACGGCGTAAAGCGTCAACTCCACCGGCTTGCCCACCGGCATCAGGCTTCCGCCCCACCGGGCTTTCGTACTGGAAAGTCCCAAGGATTGCTCCTGCGTATAGTCTCCCAGCTCTTTGACTCCGATGGTAATGCTCTTGTATGCTTGTTCAGCTCCAACCAGGGGTTGCAGGGTTTTCGGCGGAATCACCAGACTGACTTTCCCCGTTTCAATCTGCAACGCCTGACCGTTCAGCTTGCCGAACAGCTCCGCTCCCAGCTCCAATCGTTCCGTTCCGGTGGGAATAGCCACCACGAGCGTGTTTTCACCGGTTGGTTTCAGATCGTTTGCCGTCACCTTCTTGACCGCTTTGTCCGCGGATTTGCTCTCGGTGATAACAGTGGATGTTACTGATGACGAGGATGACGTCGTTGCCGAAAGATCGTTGCTAACGGAATGATTGTCCGCCCTATCCCAAGCTTGCACCTGAACCCGATAGGCGGTTCCCGACGCAAGCCCTTGGAATGTATACCGGTAGACCCCATCCGTTACCGTGGCATTCGCAGCTGCACCGGCTAGCTCCGTCCCGTTCAGCAACAAAGTGTAACGCGCCACACCCGCATTGTCCGTTGCCGCCGTCCAACTTACCGATAGAGAGGTTGCCGTCTTGCTGTCCAGGGATAGCACCGGCGCGGTCGGCGCCACCGTATCCGGTTGCTCTGTCCCTGGTTGCTCCGTTCCCGGCTCACCGGAACCTGGCTCTTCAGGCGCTCCTGCCACGGCCGTCACACTGGACTTGACGGATATTAGCCGTCCGTTCACATCGAAGGCTTTCACGGTCACATTGTGAGTACCGGGTAGCAGCACAGTGGAGGCAGTGATGGTTTGGCCATCCACCTGATGAGCAACCGTTGCCCCGTCCACCAGCACCTTTACTGTCTCCACCGGCACGGGAATCTCTCCCTGCACCAGCTCGGCGGTGATAGCCACCGTCCCCGCCATTACCTCCTGATTATGCGCTGGAACCAGATTCGTAATTTTACTGTAAAGACCTGAGTCCGGTTGCGTGTATACACCGATATTCCGCACCTTGAAGCTCACTTCTGTCGGTCCTTTGCTATTGATCCCGATGCTGAGTTTCCTAATATACTGCGGGTCCAGGTGAAAATTATCATCCGGCAGGCCGTTCGCGGCAAAATCCGCCCAAGGCATCTTGACCTGCTGCCAGCCTCCGGTTGGCTTTAAGCTTCCCGGAGTGAAATAGCCCGATTGGTTTTGCTCCGTCATCATACTTCGGATCACTACGGTATCGATGGGGGCCGGGAAGTACACATCAAAGGTTACTCCTTCCGTACCGGCAAAGGTCGTTCCCGCAGGCAGCGTGAAATAAGGATACGTCCACTTGTCCCCGCCGCCGAAGCTGTAATCGAACTGGATTTCTCCCGGCGCAGGCGAGGTAAAGGTGCTGGTGGAGCCCGCTGAAATATTGGCTGCCCACAGCGAAGGATTGTCATAATCCGGCACAATCAGGCTGGGCGTCACGGGCGGGTTCTCATTGGAGGCCACCAGTGTCACCGACTTGGAGGTGGCTTCTCCATTGAAGACGCCCTGGAACGCTACCGGGGCCTTCACATCTGGCGCCACCGCATCGCTGCCTGTCAGCGTGAAGGTCAGGGTGGCCTTGGAATAAGGAGCTACCGTCACTGTCTGAGACGGAACCGCCAAGCTCCAGCCCCCGTACACCGATCCGGTTACCACCCCGCTCATAGGTGTATCGTTGAAGTTGTACGCGTCCACCTGAATATCCGTCGCTGCCGTTTTGTCCAGCAGATAGCCCTTGGCCTTGGCTTTGGCGGCGGTGGACTCGGGGTACTTCTGCGTCAGCACCACCCGCTGGGCAGCCGTTAACTCCGGCGCATGTGCCGCAGGAGTCCCATACACCGGCGTCGTCAAGCCAGGAAAGCTGCCGCTAATCCGCAAATAATGCACATCCGGCCCCGACACCAGCGCATAGCTGCCGCTCCCGGAGGTCAACTGCTGCTCCCGGCCCATGATGTCCGTCAACAGCGCCGTGCTGCTGTCGGCAGACAACGTCAGGGGTGTGTTATTCTCGCTCCAATAGGCGGCCACACTGTCCGTTCCGTCCCGGAACACATAGCCTTTCACGCCCTGCGGCAGGCCGGACAGTTGCCCCAGATAGACCCCCTCGCCCAGAGCATAGGTGATGGCCGCTTCCGCGTTCACGGAGGGGTAAGGAGTGCCCCGGGTGGAGATGCTGCCCCAGGAATTGCCGTATTCCAATAAGTAAGGAAGACAAAACCAGAAGTGCTTATCCACCCCGGAGGCGATGGATTGAATGGTGGAGGTAGTTAGGTAACGGGCTTGCATCCGCAGCTGGTCGGCAGTCAAGGTCTGGGTGCTGTCGGCGAACTTCTGATACATTCCGGCCTCCGTCAAATAAGCAAGCTTCCCCTCCAGGCCGTAGCCCTGGATAAAATCCGGGTGGGCTGCGAAGGACGGCGGCACAGCCGGCACCAGGGTGGCGTCGTTGTCGCTGCGGTGGGCATGGTAATTGTAGGCATCTATATATGCCGCCACATCATTCTGCATCAGCAGCTCCATGTACCCTCCAGGCGGAGAAGCGATCCCTGCCAGCGCTACCGTAGTAGGCACGCCGGAATCCCGAGCTGCGATGGTGGTGGCTTTCAGAAAGGCGGCATATTGGTCGGCAGCTTCGCTTTCGGCTGTGTAATCAATATCCGGCTCATTCCAGAATTCCCAGTCCGACTGGGTGCCGTAGTGCTGGACCGAGGTTTTGGCCAAATTGTAGGCATCCATCAGGCTGCGGGGCAGCTTCTTGTCGGTATCCCTGGCCCATGTGGGGGCAATATGGTTCAGCTCCAATACCCGGATGCCATTGTCTGCATAGGCTTGGTTGTAGGGATCATATTTGCTGAAATTATAGGCGCCGCTGGCGCTGCTGACCGAATTCCAGTGCATTCGCTCTCGGATGTAGTTCACCCCGGTCAGCCGGATCATCCGGGCGTAATTTGCCGCCTCTGCAGCCGGGAATAAGGAACCTCCCCCCACATCCATGGCAAAGGGAGAATCGGCGACTGCTCTGCGCTCGGAGCTGTTCATCACTACCGAGAAATATTCCATGATTGGCTTGCCGTTGTGGTCCGCTTCTGCCGTTATCGTATAATGGCCCCGCTGCAGCGCAGGCAACGCAAAGGAATACGAGAGCCCATAGACGTTCAAGGTCACACTGTTCTGAACCACCACTTGGCCGTCGTAATCCTCCACCTTGTAATCGAGCGTATGTCCCATGCTGGCGGTATCGGTAAACTCAATGGTGGCCTGCTTTTCATCCTGCTCTTCAAACAGGTTGTTGGACGCATTGGTGGTGATCTTGTTCAGGCCCCAGGAAAGCTTGGTCAGCTCCAGGTAATCCAGGAAAAAGAATATCCGTCCGTCAATCGGTCTTCCTTTCAGGATCCGGAAGGAGATGGTGTTGGCGCCCTCATGCAGCGTCACCGGATTCAGCTTGTACTTGTAGCACAGGTTGGCCGGCGAATTGATCTGTCCGATCTTGGTGGCTACGGAAGAGGTTACATCGAAATAATTGCCGTCATTGATCTTGATTTGATACGGGGAAACATGGTTCATGCCGATCGGTGCAGCCATAATCTCCAGGCCATACGTGCCGGAAACCGGTACATTAACCTGATATTCCGCAATGTATCCGCTTGCAGGAATAGCGGCGCCTGTAGCGCTTTTGAAATACAATAAGTCATTATTGCTCAGCTCCGTGCTGTTCCCGATCACTGCTGCTTTATCGCCCCCCAAGGTTCCAACCAAGGTGTCGGGGTTGTACTTTTCCCCTTCGATTCTCAGCACAAACTGTTCCTGACTGGTCGCTGTGTCACCGGACGCAAAAACTGGTATCGCTTGCAAAACTAATGTCAGCACCCATATCAATGACAATAGTACTGATATCTTTCTTTTCACTAATTATTCCCCTCCATATCTGTAATGTCGGGACAGTTGCCGTACTTCTCTCATTCAAATCTCTTCCAAATGGAATGACTATGAGAGCAAGTCTTCAGCCAAGCTGGACTTGCTCCTGAGTCATTCATGCTGGAATCTCTTATTTTAACGTATCCTTATTCTTTTGGTATTCCACGTTGAATTCCTCCATGACCTTATCGCCGCCCTGCTTCTTCCAATCGCTCACGAAGGCGGCCCATCCTGCCGCATCCATCTCGCCAAAGACGAATTTGACGCGGGCGTCGTTCAGCTTTTTGGTCAGATCGGAGCCTTTTTCCGTATAGGTCTGGGAGGAAAACGGCCACGTGGGATCACTGACAGCATTTTTTACATTATCTAACTGCAGCTGCTTATATTTCTTGGCGTCCGCAGAATCTTTGGGCCACTGCACTATAGGCGCCAGCGTCAAGGGCAGTGCAAAGGGTGCAACATTGCTTGCGAAATCGGCACGATCCAATGGCTCGGGACTTCCATCCTTCAAGCTGTAGTTCTTGCCTTCCACTCCCCACAGATTCAGCAGCAGCATGCTTTCATCGTTCATTTTATCCAGGAATGATAGTACCTTTTTCAGCTGATCCTCGGTTTTGATGGCGCTCTTGGGGAACACCACGACGCCGTTGTATCCAGGTGTGGCACTGGTCTTGCCGTTTATGGTGCTGGCCAGCCCCAGCTTGGCATTGGGATTATTTTTAAGCATCTCTTGCACTTTCCCGAAATTCACCATGCCGTCCAGCGCTTCAAAGACAATGCCGGCCTTCCCTTGGACAAAGGCATCTATCGGACTCTTTTGCGTAGCGAAGTCCTGGTTCATCAGCTTCTCCGCATACAGCTTGCGGAAAAATTGGAGGGCATCCACATATTCCTTGGTATCGAAATTGTTGTGCAGCTTGTTATCGCTTCCAACACTGTACCAGCCTACCCGATTCCCCAGCGCCGCTGTCACAATATCAAAGCCGGCGTTGAATACCTCATTGGAGGTGAGACCAAAGGTGTCGTTCTTCCCGTTTTTGTCCGGGTCCTTCTCCGTAAATGCCTTGGCCATGGCGTATACATCATCCAGGGTTTTGGGCTCCGGCAAGCCCACGGCATCCAGCCAGTCCTTCCGGTAAACCAGGCCGTTGCGGGCAGTGGGGCGAGGCCTGGGCAAGCTGTAATTTTTTCCGTCAATCGCCACATTGGCCAGGGTGGAAGGCTCGAAAATCTTGCTCAAGTTGGGATAATTCTTAATATAAGGGCCAACCTCCCAGAACTGGCCGTTGCGAATTCCGTTGACAATGGCTCCTCCCTTGTAGTTGGTCACCACGGTGACCATCGCCAGATCCCCTGAGGCCAGCGAAACGTTCAGCTTGTTTTCATAGGCCATATTGTCCCCTGGAACAAACGTATAGGAAAGCTTCGTATTGGTATAGGCCTCGGCTTTCTTGATGTACTCGCTTCCCTCGATCTGAGGCGGCTGCGCTCCAAACAAGGTGGTCATAAAGGTGATGGTGGTTGGCCCTTCAGCCGGCTTGCCGGATGCCGGAGCCGACGTTCCCCCGGCCGACGCGCTTGGCGAACCGGACGCGCTCTGATCGGAGCTGCCGCAGCCTGCCAGCATGGTGATGGCCATAACCGAAGCCGTCATCCATGCGATACTTTTCTTGCCTGTTGCCCAGTGCATGTTCAAGTTAACCCCTCCATAATCGTTTTCTATGAGAAAGATACCGGCGCCAGCAGATGATACAGCCGCTATCCTTTCACCGAGCCTAGTAGCATACCTTGCGAGAAGTGCTTCTGAATAAAGGGATACACGATCAAGAGCGGCGCCACCGACAAAGTGATGACGGCATACTGGACAGTCTGGGGAGGCACCACCGTCAGGAAGTCGCTCTCCCCCAATCCCCCGCTGGACAATATGACGATCTGGCGGAGCCACACCTGGATCGGCCATTTTCCAGCGTCGGTGATGTACATAATGGCGTTAAAATAGGCGTTCCAGTGTCCCAGGGCATAAAACAGCGAGAAGGTGGCAATGGCTGGCATGGACAGCGGAAGCACGATACGCGTCAAAATCTGCATGTCGTTGCAGCCGTCGATGGTCGCCGATTCCTCCAGCCCGGCCGGGAGCTGCTGAAAGAAATTTTTGAGCAGGATCATATTGAACGCGCTGATGGCTCCGGGCAGCCAGTACGCGCCGTAAGTGTCCAGAAGCCCCAGCCACTCGACCACGAAAAAGGTAGGAATCATGCCGCCGCTGAACAGTATGGAGAAGACCACCAGCTGCATAATCCGGTCTCGCCCAATAAGCGTACGGCGGGAGAGGGGATACGCCATCAGAATGGTAAAGGCCATATTGATCAAGGTGCCGACCACCGTAATAAACACCGTAACCAGCAAGCTGACGGGAATCAGACGGGTGGAAAACAAATACTGGTAAGCCGCAAGCGTAATCTTGCTAGGAAATATCACCAGGCCTTTTTCCACCAGTTCTTTCGTTGTGACAAAGGAGGAGGAAATGACGAACAAAAACGGCACAAGTGTGGCGAGTGAAAACAGGATCAGGAACAAGCCGTTGATCCAGTCGAACCATCCGGCTGCCCCACGGGTTCGAATAGATTTGATCATCTCAATACACCCCTTCCTCGCCGAACGCCTTGGCCGTCCGGTTGGCCAGCAATACCAGGATCAGGCTGATGACGGATTTGAACAGCCCCACGGCTGCCGTATAGCTGAATTGTCCCTGGGTCAAGCCCCGTTCATACACATAGGTATCAAACACATCTCCGACGGAACGGTTCAGAGCATTTACCATGAGAAAGATCTGTTCAAATCCCGTATCCAGGAAGGTGCCAAGCCGGAAAACAAGCAGAATGACAATGGTGGAGCGCAAGGCGGGCAGGGATACATGAAGAACCTGCTGCCAGCGGTTTGCTCCGTCCATTTTGGCCGCTTCGTACAGCTGCGGATCAACGCCGGCAAGTGCCGCCAGAAAAATAATCGTGCCAAAGCCCGATTCCTTCCAGATGACCTGCAGGGTCAATAGCGGCCGGAACCATCCCGGACTGCCCAATGCATCCTGTGGCTGCCATCCGGCCTGGTGCAACAAGCCCATGATGATGCCGTCCTGGGCGTTCAGCAGCATGTAGCTGATCCCCACCACCACCACCCACGAGATAAAGTGGGGAATGTAGATGACGGTTTGGATGAACTTGCGGAACAGCGCCTGCCGAACCTCATTCAAGAGGAGCGCCAGCATAATGGGAAACGGAAAATAGAACACAATCTGATACAAGCCCAGCAATAACGTATTGCGCATCAGCACCCAGAACACCGGCTCATGGAAGAACCGGTCAAAATGCTTGAAGCCTACCCATTTGCTTCCGGCAATCCCCACATAGGGCACATAGTCCTGGAAGGCGATGACGATTCCAAACATGGGCAAATATTTGAAAATGATAAAATAAAGCAATCCGGGCGCCAGCATCAGGTAGAGCCATTTGTCCCTGCGCAACACCCGCAAATTCAGTCTCATCTGCATCCCTCTCTCCTGGTCGAGTATCATCCGCCTGTGTCCGGCGGATTGACTCCACAGTATCGCCTTGCCGCCATTGCGTCTACACTCCGCAGACGACCTGGTGCGGAAAAATGGGATAGCATTCTTTATATTTCGCGACATTCCTTAGAGAACTTGCCTTTGTGGAGCGACCAATAACGAGTCTTGGAGCGTACCTGGTAACGGGTGCATTTAAGCGTAGACAGATAGGGAGTAGGCCTGAAAGTGATGGAAGTGGTTGGAGAAATTCAATCTATCGGTGGCAGAGGAGAAGACAAAGATTATTCGCTTGGGGCAAAGAGATGGGGGAAGCGTCTATTTGCCCTTGTTCTGAAACATTTCCCGGTACTGTCCCGGCGTCAAGCCGATCCCCTTGCGAAAGTAACGAATGAAATTGGCGGAGCTGGTGTACTTCAAGCGCTCGCTGATCTCGCTAATCTTCATATCTGTCTGCTCCAACCAGCGCTTGGCTATACCCAGCCGATATTCGGAGAGATAGTCGCTGAAGCTGGTGCCCATCTCCTTGCGGAAGACTCTGCCCACATAACCGGAATGATAATTCAGCCTTGCTGCGCAGGCTTCCAGGGTCAATTCCGTATCAAACTCCTGATGGACCATGCGTATGATCTCACTGGAGATGGAAACCTGCTGGGAGTCCATCCGCTCCTGCATCAGCTTCATCACTACATCCACCACTGAACGGCGCAGCCACTGCTTGATTTCCGCCGGTGTTTCTTTGCGCAGCAGCTCCTCAATCCAGGATGTTGCCGCAAATTGCTCAGGCGGCAGCTGAAGGGCATTTTCCTGGACAAGGCGGAGAATCTCCAATAGCAGCCGCAAAAGGGAAGCCTGGCTTTCATGGCGGTTGGCGCCTTTTTGCAGGATCTCGTCTACCATTTGCTCCAACAGCTCATACACCTTTTCCCTATTGATGAGCTTGATGGCATCCAGCAGATCCATTTCGGCTGCTTTGGGATAATGGAGCTGGACGCGATGCGCCGGCTGAACGTCCTCAATAAAGAGGATGGCCTCTTCGCCGAAGCGCATCCGGTATTTCAGCGCCTCATTGGCCTCGCGATAAGCGAGATGGGCTGTCGTTAGGGCGCTGAATTGACGGCTGATTCCGATGCTGATCTTTAGACGAAGAAATTTTTTCACCATACGCTGTATATGCTGCGCCTGCTCCGACAGGATCGTCTTCCAGTCCCCCAGAGCGCCGTCCGCCTCCGTATCCATCAGCAGTACGATGGAGGTGTGGCCAATCATGATGGCGCTAAGATGGCTATGACCTTCCATCAGCTCTTGTACAATGTTATGAATGGCAAACGTCAGGAGCTTCCGGTCCTTTTCTTCGTACGGGGTTCCCTCCCATGTGTCGATTTGAAGCATCATCACGCCAAGCCGATTCGAAGTGAAGTTTATGCCAAATGATTCTATATTTTCGTCTATTTCTACCGGAGACACCTCACCCATAAAGATGCGCAAGGTAAAATATTCCTGGGATTGCACCAAGTAGCGGTCCAGCTCCTCCGACAGCTTGGTTTCGTTCTGAAGCGCCGCTCTGAAGCGTTCCCCGATGGCCTGCAATTCGTCTTGAAGCCCGAGATTGGTCGTCTCGTCAAGGCCGGCTTTTTCCGTGGATACGCCCTGAGCCAATGCCAGCCGGTACAAGCGGGAAATAGGCGAGTACATATTCCGGGAGCTGACAATGGCAAGAATGCCCGCCGCCACAAGAATGCCCATCACCATATACAGAGTGTACCGGCCAATCTCCGCCGATTCCCGCGTAAGCTCTTTTACCGGGGTCAATGAAAGGTATTTCCAGTTATTGTAAGACGATTTTCGGAAGGTCAGATCCAGCAGACCGGAGGGACCTTTGTAGGTCAAATAGCTGGAGTCGGTATCCCGATCACTCAGGCGATTGACAATCGTCTGATCCGTCAGCATGCTTTGAGCGACGGCATAATTTTGGCTGATGATGATCTGTCGATGTTCATCCAGTATCGTAAGCTGGCTGGTTTGGGAGCTTGTGCCCAGATAATCCTTCAGGGAATTGAGGGCGATCCGGGCCACCAGATATCCCTTCGGCTTTTCCGCATTAATGGGGATGCTCTTGACCAGACACAGCGTGCCGTTCTCCATCGTCCAGAAAGAATTGCGCTTTGATTCCGCAGCCAGCTTCAACAAAGCGCTTTCATCCTCGTCAACCGGGAAAAACCGCGCCCCTGTTCTCCCGATAATCCAGCCATAATCCGTATTGTAGAGAGTCAGCTCACCTCGAATTCCATCCAATTGGACACGGTCCATTTCCCCTACAATTTGGCTGTAATCCATATATTCGGAGTAATTATTAAATTGATATCTGTTTTGCAACGAGTGTTCGATGATCTCCGAGGATACCAGTTGCATGGTGGAATTATCCGCCAACCGCAGAAGCTGTTCTACCCGCTGCATGGTCTGGTACAGGACCTGCTGGTTGGCTTCGTTCACCTTATCCTGCACGGCGCCGGTGAAGGTTGTATATGCAAGCACCCCCATGATCGAGACGGGAAGGGCGGCCAGGGCCAGCATAATCACCTGCATCTTGCGGTGGTAGGATGTTCGGTAGCGAAATTTTCGAATCCTCTTCATATGGAATTCCCTCCGCGTTGTATATAGCTCATTATTCTCACCCTGCTACATTATAGCAAAGATTTAGGTCACTGAAGTGCCTGCAAGTCCTGAAAGGATCTACTGGCTGAAAGCCGACATTTTTCAGTTTTTTCCCCGAGCGGCAAATGTCGACTGCGGAATGCCCCATAAGGAAGGAGATGCCATTTGGAGCAGCCGCACCGGTAGCCGACGATGCTAAAGCGGCAAGCCTGCGCTGATGCGCATAAGCCTGCCGCCGATTGAACCCTCTTCTTACTCTATCCCTGTCGCCGCGATTCTTTCAAGACAAATTGTAACCGCTTTCCATTTCTCGTTCTAAAGCTTCATTCCCGATACGGCCAACCTCCAGCTTCCCGAAGGTAAGCATTTGTCCGGGAGCAGCCCGGTATTGGCTGCCCTGCTCCCGGACAAGACGAAAACACGCTTATTTCAACAGGCTCTTGTTCTTCTGAAACCACTCATTAACCAGTTTGTCTACGGCATCACCTCCCAAACGTTTCCATTCCTTACGGGTTTCATCCATACCTTCCTGAGGACTCATAGTTGCTCCGCCTGTCACTACTTTGGCTTCGATCTGCTGGGCGATAGGAGTGAAGGTAGCGAGAAGCTGGCTGACTTCAGGCTGGCTGGGACCATACGCAATATCCCGCCGGAATTTATTTTTTATGGCCAGAGTCAGAGAATTGGCCCTTTCCTTGGCATATTCCTGCGACAAGGCGTCGGAGGCAGCCATAACCGGGAACCATTCCGGCTTCAGTTCATACTGGTTGACAATGGCCAGTTCCCGGGCATAATTGACTTCTTTGCGGAACTTATCCGTATCGATGGTTTGTGGAATACCGTTAACATTTTTGTAGTGTACATTTTCTTCCCCATATTTGAGGGGCTTCCAGCCTGTGTCGATCATCCAATCCAGGAACTTGAAGGCCGCTTCAATTTTGTCTTCCTTCAGATTGCTGTTGAAGGCGACCATAATTCCCGGAGCAGCCTCTTGGTACAAGCCGTTCTTGCCGTATTTGGTAGAAACAGGCTCCAGCGCTGTCATGTGGGCGGTCGGCACGTTCTTCTTTAGATCCATAAACTGGTTTTCCATATTCGTGGCCCCCCCCAGCATTATGCCGGCCTTGCCCGTCGTCCAAAGCTGCATGGCCCTCTGGAAGTTCTTGTCTGTAATGTACTCTTTATCAATCAGCCCGTCATCAAACAGTTGCTTCTGGAAGGCCAGACTGTCCGTGAAGCGATCGGTCACCCTGCCGTACTCCAGCTTGTCGCCGTTTAGGAACCATTGGCTTTCCGAAGCCATAAACAGCGCTCTCATAATCGGCACGCCATTGTTATTGAACACGATGGGCACCGTATCCGCCTTGCCGTTCCCGTCCGGATCGCTGTCCTTGAATTTCTTCGCCACCGCCACCAATTCTTCCACCGTTGTCGGGGTCTTCAACCCCAACTTGTCCAGCCAATCCTGCCTGATCCACATGCCGTGATTTGCAACGCTTTCAATGCCCCGCACGCTGGCAACGGCGTACATCTTGCCGTCGAAGGTCAGATAGGAATTAAGCTCTGGGTGGTCCTTCAGATAGTTCTTGTAGGAAGTGCTGTACTTCTCCAGATACTGGTCAATCGGCTGAATGGCGCCCTGATTAACCAACTGGGCGATATAATTCCGGTCATATTCCCAGATCAGATCAGGAGCGGCGCCGGACGCGATCAGCGTATTCAGCTTGGTTTGCGCCTCATTCCGGGGCACCGGCACCCACTTGACCTTGACCGGCGCATTTTCATTAATCCATTTGGTCCAACGGTTGCTTTCATAGCTGCCTTCCTCTGTCGCAACCTCGCCACGGTCGAAGATCGAGATGCTGATTTCCTTCTTTGACTCTTTCGAGGCTTGCGCGGAAGTGCTTGTCGATCCAGCCGACGGGGCCGTGGAGGCGGCAGGATCCTTCTTGCCTGAACTGCAGGCCGCCAGGATGGACAAGGTTAGACATGCTGCCAATGCTGCTGTTGCTGCCTTGCGAACGTTTACCAATTGCTTCATCCCCTTATCTTATAATCTTGTATATATCAAAGGCAGAGATAGGCTCTCACTTATGATATCAGCCCTTCACGGAACCAATTAACACGCCCTTGACAAAGTGCTTCTGCAGGAAGGGATACACGCAGAGAATGGGCGTAATGGCGATGACCACGGAAGCCGCCTTGATTCCCTCGGGCGTCAGGATGACCGCCGCGGCGCCTTCGCTGCCTCCTCCGCTGTTCAGCAGGCTTTCATCTACCTGTTTGATCATTTGATACAGCTTCAGCATTAAAGTCTGCAGATTGGAGCTGGTAATGTAGAGCATCACGTTAAAGTAGGAATTCCACCAGCCCACCGCATAAAACAACGACAACGCAGCAAAGATAGGCTTGCACAGCGGCATGACGATCTGGATCAGTATGCGCCAGTTGCCCGCGCCGTCGATCGATGCGGATTCTTCGATTTCCTCTGGCAAGCCTTCCATAAAGCTTTTCATCACAAACATATTGTAAGTGCTGATCATTCCCGGCAACCATAATGCCAGATAGGAGTCGATCAATCCCAGCGTCTTGATCAGAATAAAATTGGGAATGATGCCGGAAACGAAAATCATGGTGAAGGTAATCATCAACAGCAGCGGTCCCCGTCCGTACAGCCTTCTGCGGGATAAAGGGTAGGCGGCCAGTATAGTCATGAGAATATTCAGGATAGTTCCCACCAGGGTAACAATGACCGTATTGCCCATAGCATGGATCAGCTGTCCGTCCTCAAGGAGCCGCTGGTAGGCCTTGATGTTGAAATCGATGGGCCAAAAGTAGACCTCTCCGGCGGTAATGGCTCTGCTGCTGCTGATGGAAGCGGCAATCTCGTACCAGAATGGATACAGCGTAGCGAGCGAGAGCAATCCGAGGAACAAATAATTCAGCGACTGCCCGGCAAGGTCGAGAGGCGTCATCTTTTTTATCATCCGATTCATAGTTACCACAATCCCCTTTCGCCGAATAACCGGATGATCCGGTTGACGCTGACCACCAGAATGAGACTGATCAGAGACTGGAACAATCCCAAGGCCGTCGTATAGCTGTAGTTCATATTTTGCAGGCCTACCCGGTACACATAGGTGCTGATGACATCGGCCACATCCAGTACCGAATCATTTTGCAGGGACAAGGTCTGCTCCAGGCCCACATCCATCATGCTGCCCATGCGCAAAATCAGCAGGACGGCGATCGTGCTGCGGATGCCCGGCAAGGTGATGTGCCAGATCTGGCGCAGCTTGTTGGCTCCGTCAATCTTGGCCGCTTCATATAGCTGCGGGTCGATGGCGGCCATGGCGGCCAGGTAAAGAATCGTACCCCATCCGGCCTCGCGCCAGATGGATGAAACGGTATAAACTACCGGCCACCAACCTGAGCTGGCCATGAAGTAGACCGGCTCCATGCCGAATACATGATGCAGGATCAGGTTGATCACGCCGGTGCTGGGGGACAGCATGGCAATTAGGATGCCTCCCAATACCACCCAGGAAATAAAATGGGGGATGTACAGCAGGTTCTGAATCAGTCGCTTGAAACCCTCCAGCCGGATTTCATTTAATAGAAGGGCCAGCAGAATCGGAACGGGAAAGCCGAAGACCAGGCTATACACATTGAGCAGTAATGTGTTGCGGAGCACCCGCCAGAAATCGGAGCTTGCAAACAGCATGCGGAAGTGCTTCAGCCCCACCCAGTCGCTGCCGAAAATCCCATCCACAAACCGGTAGTTTTTGAACGCAATGATCTCCCCAACCATGGGAGAATACTTGAACAACAGATAGAAAGCGATCACGGGAAGCAACATCACATACAGAGATCGATCATACTTGATGCGCTTCCAGACCATTTTTCGCCGATCTGCGGCAACAGGCTTGGCCCATTTTCTCTGCGATGCACGGGTTTCATTCGCCGAAGCCGGCTGTGGGGTTCTCATCTCTACTCATCCTCTCCAAAACCATAGCTGAATTTCTTTGACTGACTTTGGCTTACTGGCTCATCTTAAGCGGGGGCAGCTTAACTTGGATACAGATTCGTTATGATTCCTGTCACCATTTTTGACAATTGGCAGGTCTCTTTTTTTGACCGATGTGTCATTTTTCTCTACCGTACTGGGCAAAGCCTTGTACAGCAAGGCTTTCACGCCATAGCAAAGAACCCCCGCCCTCCTCAGGCAGGGGTTCTTTTTGTTGTCTTGAAGCTCTATTTCGGCTGTTCAGATAAGAAGTGTTCCCGGTATTCCGTCGGCGTAAGCCCTGTATACTTCTTGAAGCTGCGCATGAAGCTCCGGCTGTTGGTGTAGCCCACCGCCTCGGATATATCCTGAATCCGGATATTCTTGTCCTTCAACATTTCCTTGGCGGCATTGATCCGGATTTGGATCAGATAATCAATGAAGTTCCCTTCCGCATGCTCCTTGAACTGTCTGCTGATGTATGCGGGATTCAAATGAAACTCATCTGCCAGGCGATCCAGGGACAAACCGCTGTCCTGATAATGTTCCTGGATATAAACCAGAATCTGATCCATGACATCGTTTTTCCCTCTGGCAGCCCGTTTTGCCTCGATAACTGCGATCAGGCGAAGCAGCGAAGCGTTCACCAGCTCCTCGGTTTGTTTCCAATTGTCGCATTGCTGGATGCGCTCATGGGTGATGCCGATTTCTTCCCTTAACTCATCGGCATCCATGCCCATGGAGTCCATGGTCAGCATGGCCCGCATGACCAGTTCAAAGGAGAATTGCCTGATCAACTCCGGCGGCAGATTGTTTCGCACCGCTGCCAAAAAGGCATCTTCCACCAGTTCCTGCAGTTTTTTGGCGTCCGCCTGCTTGAGCGCTTCCAGAATGCGGTCGATGCGGGAAGCAAGCCGGTAATAGTCCTGGCTTTGCAGTGGTTGCAGATCTTCGATGGATATGACGGTATTAGACCCCGTGACCATCTTGTAACGCAGCGCCAGTTGGGATTCTTCATAAGAACGCGGGATATCCTTCAGATCTTTGTAGCATCGGCCTACCCCCGCGGTAACCGTCAACTGGATTTGCTTATTCATCACATCCAGAATATGCTCCAGAAGCGTAGCAGCCCTCAGATAGTTCTGCTCCCCATCTCCTTCCAGGAAGCTGAAGACGATGGCCACCCGGCAGCCACCCAAATCAATAGCCGCTCCCGCATTCTCCATATTGATGATCTCCTCGGCCACATTGCACAGCGCATAAGCGTAGAGGGTCTCGTCCCGTGGCGCGATTCCACCCTCCTTGTCAAACTCTGCAGTACTCACCACAAACCAGTTGGGATGCAGGCGGGTGCCGGTAAATTCAAGATGATGCACGACCGTCGCATATTCCGTCCGGTAGCCTGTGAGCATATCCATCACGGTCCGCCACTTGAGCATGGGCTTGGCATCCCTGACTTGCTGCTCCAGCCCTTCTCGGTCCTGAAACATCTGGTTGATGACATTCTCCAGATAGGACAGGCCCTTGGCGGAAGGGTTGGGCAGACGTCCTGGCTGCACAGGCTTGTAGGTTCCGGAAAGCCTGCCGATCAGGACATCCATAGGACGGAAGGTTTTCCGGTTGACATAGAAAAGGATGATCAGCGCGATCAGAAACATCAGCACAGTAAAAGCCAGCAGCAAATTCCGGGTCACCGTCAAGGGCCGGTAAACCTGGCTTTCCGGCACAACGCTGACGATCCTCCAGCCTGTATGGGGGGAGGTCGTATAGAAGACAGTCTGCTTCTCCTTATCCTGGCTGATGCTGAACGTCCCGCTCTCCGGTCCGGACAATACCCTTTCGATGTAAGGCATGTCTTTTAACGTGCGGTGCAGTTTGGACTTGTCATTATGAGTCACTACCTGACCCTGATTGTCAATCACAAAGGTCTGCCCTCTGTTTCCCTCTTGATAAATATCCTGTATCATCTGATAAAGAACACTTTCCTTCATATTTACCGCCAAAAGCCCCTTCCGAAATCCGGGCTTGCTCAAGGCAGGATAGGAGCGGATCAGCGTCACCACATTTTCCGAAGTAATCCCGTCCGAAATCTGGTGCGTGGGCAGCCATTGGAAATAGCCGTTCATATCCAGATATTGGGCCAGCCATTTTTGCTCCGATGCTTCCTCGCTGATAAAGCTCTGCTGAGTGAGAATGTCTCCGCTTACATCAGAATAAACGTAAATGGACGAAAATTGCAGATTGCGGTTCATGAACGTCTCCAGCTTGTTATTCAATCCGTAGAAATTCGCATATTTCTGCGCCTCATCCTTGTAAACATTGTTCATGAAATAGACAAACTCCAGCTCATTGGTCAGCTGCAGCAAATCCTTTTCCGTTTGCTTGAAGGATAGTTCCATTTTCTGATTTATTTGGTTGAGAAGAGCGAAATTGGTTTCCGTTAATTGGCTGCGCAGACTTCTGACCGTTCCCAGATAAGAGAACAAAAAAGTGAGCGAAATCACCGCAAGCAGCACGCTTCCGTAGAGGAGCATCATCCTGCCCGTGATACTGGATTTCATAGGGGCGCCCCCAATGTTTCGAATATGGTATATCGGAAGAAATACCCGCATCTTCCCGATAAATCGGCAGATACGGGTATTTCCTTATCATGTCATATCGCTCACTTCGCAGCCGTTTCTTCCACTTTCTCGAAGCTTTCCTTCGGAGCGCCGCACTTCGGGCATTTGCCCGGACGGCAGCGGCCTTCCTTCGTCTCGCCGCAAGCCTTGCATTTCCATACTGCCATGGTTCGCACCTCGCTTTCCTCTCCGCCCGCAACCGCGCGCGGGATTCATTCTTCCCTTCTCCTACGAATAATTCGAGAAAAAGGCGAACATTCCTTCCCCTAAATATGGCGGATTTGGGGCGACAAAGGCGCGGAGCAGCTTACAGCAGCCGGATGACCCAGAGAATCCAATAAGCGGCGGGGACGAGCAGCGCTTGCGCGAACACGGTGCCGAGCAACCGGGTGACGATCATCAGCGCGAAGATTTTGCCGAGCCGGTCTCTTTCCTTGGGGTAAGCGAGCGCCCGGTCGGTCATCATGCCCATATGCGGGTCGATCAGGACTGCGAGAATCACCGTGGCCAACCCGTTGATGAGGCCCGAGGATTGCGAGGCGGCCGTGCCGTGCTCCGGGCTGAGATAGGAAGCATACAGGGCAGAGAGAACGCCGGTAGTATAGATCGCCGTGGTGACGATGTTCAGCAGGAGGAGCCGCTTCGGAACACCGTAGATGCGCAAGGAACGAAGCATCGCCCAGGTCGGCGGGCGCAAGTGAGCGGGCGCCTTCTTGAGCTGCTCGACGGTGACGCTCGTCACCATCTTGGAGAGGGAGCCAGCCGCTTCCAGGTGGCTGAGGAAGCGCGAGGCGAAGATCACGAGGGTTGGAAAAAGCAGCAGCCCGACCACCGTGCCAACGCTCGCCGCAGTCAGGATGGAGCGAAAGGAGGCGAGCAGCGGGTAGCCGGGATCCCGCTTGGCCAGATCGACCATCTTGCCGAGAATCGGCGACTGGATCAGGTTGGAGGTGCGGGAGACGAGCAGGACGATCCCCGTCAACGACAGTGCGACGGCGTACTTGCCGGTGCGGACCCCCGCATAGCGGAGGGAATACGACAAGGTTTCCACCGCATGGATCACGACCGTCAGCAGGAAAACGAGGAATAACCCGTTCATCGCCGCCACACCTCCTTTTGGATTCGAGGTTTTCCGTCATCGCGGCCGGCAAGCTTCCCGCTCCTGCCGAAGGTCCGGCTTGTCCATCACCAGTCCGGCTTTAATCGCCCGCGCCGAGCATCGCTTCCACAACAGGATAGGACACGGTAAACCGGTCCCGATAGAGGGTCAGCGGCTGATCCTCGTACATGCTGACCACCCCTTTTTGCAGAATGGCGGTCTTAAAGCCCCGTTCCACCGCCCCGTTAAAGGTAAACAGGACGCAATGCTCCGCGGCGAACCCGGAGACGATGACGAGATCCACATCTCGCGCGCGAAGAACAGACTCCAGCTCGGTCTGCCAAAAGCCGTTGGACCAGGTTTTGCCGACGTACAGATCCTCCGGCTCCTGATCGATCTCGGGAATAATGGCGAAGGCCTCCTCGTCGTCCTGCTGCTCGTTGTCTTGAATATGGACGATCGGCTGCCGGTTGGCGCGCAGGAGCGATGCCGCGTAATTGATGTATTCGCAGGCTTTGCGGGCCCGGGGATCGCAGGCGGGATCTTCCCGCAGCAGTCCGTTCTGCATGTCGATGATCAGCAGGGCGATCTTCATCGGTTGTTAGCACTCCTTTGCCGGGTTGTCGGGATGCTCTTGAATTCACCATCGGGGACGGAATTCCTCTCCGCTTCGGGAAAGTCTTTCCCCCGCTGTCCTATCCTATGAAAAAAACCGGACAGGTTATGACCTATCCGACAAAAAACAGGCGTAACGCTCCGCACAGCTCACCAATAGCGGCGGGAAGCACCGTGCTCCCGGAGCAGCTTGTACCCGGGCAATTCCACCCGCTCGATGCGGCTGGCCGAATCCGGCGAATGAAGCAGCCGACCGGCTGCTCACGAATTCGCCCCCACCCGGTCCGGGGAGCGGACGTCCCGGATGCCGAGTCCCGGCGCGGCGGGAAAGGTCATCAGCCGGCCGCTGTACAGGACGCCGCCGTCCACGGTATCGCTCAAGAGCATCAGCGGGGCGTCGAAGTCGCAGCGGGTGATGTTCCTCTTGGCGGCAGCCAGATGAGCCGCCGCCGTCACGGCGACCCGCGATTCGATCATGCTGCCGATCATGCATTCGACGCCGCATTCCTCGGCGAGATGATTGATGATCTGTGCCTTGTAGATGCCGCCGGCTTTCATTAGCTTGATGTTGATGAGATCGGCCGCCCGTCGCTTGAGCACCTCGAAGGCCTGGGCCGGCGAGAACACGCTCTCGTCCGCCATGACCGGCGTTTCCACGGCGTCCGTCACCGCCTTCAGCCCCTCGATATCATGAGCCTTCACCGGCTGTTCGACCAGCTCGATGTCGAATCCCATGTCCTCCATCCGCCGGATCGAGCGGACGGCATCCTTCACGCTCCAGCCCTGGTTGGCGTCGAGCCGGATCTTCACGCCCCCGCCGACCGTCCGGCGAATCTCGCGGATGCGCTCCAAGTCCTGGGCGATGCCGTCCTTGCCGACCTTGATCTTGAGCACGTTGAAGCCGGCGGCCACATACCGGGAAGCGTCCTCCCCCATCTCGAGCGGAGAATTGACGCTGACCGTGAAGTCGGTCTCCAGCCGGTCCTTGTACCCGCCGAGCAGCTGGTACAGGGGCAGCCCGCATTGCTGGCCGAGCAAGTCGTAGACGGCCATATCCACGGCCGCCTTGGCCGAGCTGGAACCCACCATAGACGAGTGCAGCGTATGGAAAATATCCTCATTAGCGAGCATGCTTTTTCCGATGAGCGGAGGCGCCAGCGTCTGGACGACAGCCGATTCGATGCTGTCGAGGCTGTCGCCGGTGATCACCACCGTGGCGGGTGCTTCCCCCCAGCCGACCCGGCCATCGTCCGCTTCCATGCGCACGATGACGGACTCGGCGTGCGTGACCGTGCGCAAGGCCGTCTTGAACGGCTTGATCAGCGGAACCGACTGCCGCCGGGCCGTGATGCGGTGAATCTTCATCTGTCTGTCAGCCTCCTTCTCAAGTCTGAACGGCGGGCTCCCGGCATTCGAGAACCCGATCGGAGGTGCGAAGCGAGGCTTCGATTCCGAAGGGGACGGCGATATTCGGCGAGCAGTGGCCGATACGGAAGCCGCTGAGACACGGCTTGCCGGCCGGAATCAAATAATCCGTCAGCACCTCCCGCAGCGTGAGCGATTCCTGCCGCTTCTTCGGCTCGCAGCCGTGAAAGTCTCCAACGGCGATGCCGGCCGCGTCGGCGAGCTTGCCGGCGAGCCGGAGCTGGTTCAGCATCCGGTCGATCCGGTAAGGCTCTTCGTCCACGTCTTCGATGAACAGGATTTTGCCGGCCGTGTCGATCTCGTCCGGGGTGCCGAGGCCGCTTGCGATGAGCGACAGGTTGCCGCCGACGATCTCGCCCTCCGCCTCCCCCTCCACCAGCACCTCAAGCGGAGAGATCTCTTCGCTGTAGCGGAAGACGAGCGGATGCAGCAGGCTTTGAAAAGACTGGATCGTCAGCGCGTCCACCTCGGGCTTCGCCAGATCGATCAGCATCGGCCCGTGGAAGGTAACCAGGCCGGCGCGCTGGCCGATCGCGATGTGCAGGTAGGTGATGTCGCTGTAGCCCCAGAAGATCTTCGGGTTGGCGCGGATCATCCCGTAATCGAGCCGGTCGGCGATGCGGCCGGTCCCATAGCCGCCACGGGAGCAGACGATGGCCTTGATCCCGGAATCAGCGAACAGGGCGTTCAGCTCGTCGGCCCGCTCCCGGTCGCTTCCGGCGAGATAGCCGCGCCTGAGTCCAAGCGTCGCGCCGAACCGCACCTGAAACCCCAAACTCCGCAGGCAGCAGGCCGCCCGCACCGCCGACTCCCGGTCGCCCGGACTTGCGGGGGCGGTGATCGCCACCGTATCCCCGGGCCTCAGGATCGGCGGCTTGACACTGGCCGTCCGCTGCGCATCAGAAGCAGGAGCATTCATGAGTTTCGCTTTCACCGGCCATTCCCCCTGTCCTTTTCAAACCTTATTTCAGATCGGCCGGGTTGGAGACCAAGCTGAGCAGCCAGGAGGCCGCTCGTTCAGCGAGACTGCGAGCGTCTTGTCGTCCTTGGCCTTGATCTTCGCGTCGTCCGCCGAACCCTTGCCGGAGTTGCAGGCCTCCGCCCACTGGATAATATATGCGGGCGGCGCGGCCTGGGATGCCGTATCCGGGGCCAGCAGCCTTTTCCAGGCGAATTCAAAATCGGACGCCTTGATACGGCTTTGGACAGGTACTCCCAGCAGTGACGCCGAGCAATGGGAACAAGCCTTCACTTCATGCCGGATCACTTCGTCCGGGTGGTTGGTCAGGGTAAAGGTATGCCCGCTATTTCCCCGAGCTCCCCCTTTTTTACCGTCTGTTGGTCGCATTTAATGCAATGAGGTTTGTGTCTTTACATGACACAGCCGCCGCATGATATAATGAAATTGGACGGAGTTGATGAATCATGGCAATCGAATTGCTTGATCCCCGAGTAGATGTGATCTTCAAGCGAATCTTCGGGAGCGAGCGTAACAAAGATGTGTTGCTGGCTTTTCTCAATAGTACGTTCCAGGAAGCCGGAGAACCGCCGCTTACTGAGATTTCCCTGCTGAACCCGTATACGGAGGCAGACAGCCCCGACGACAAGCAATCCATTATGGATATCAAGGCGAAGACGGCGGACGGCCAGTTGCTGAATATAGAAATGCAATTGTTCAATCCTTACCATATGGAAAAGCGGACGCTTTTCTACTGGAGCGAAATGTATTACCATTAGATTCCCAAGGGCTACAACTACAATACGCTTAAGAAATGCATCACAATTAATATCTTGGATTTCACTCTCTTGAATAATGAGCGATATCACAGCGTCTTTCATCTGCGGGAGGATCATACGGGGATTCCGCTCACCGATGACATCGAAATCCATATGATTGAACTGACGAAGCTGGATAAGCATTCGGTGCCGCTGGAGGAAGGCGGGCTCGTCAATTGGCTGCTGTTCTTAAAGGGTGTAGACAAATCAAGTTGGGAGGCGTTAGCGATGAATGAGCCGATGTTGAAAAAAGCGATGGATACGTTGGAGTTCTTGAGTCAGGATGCCGCGGCACGGATGGCGTATGAAGCTCGGATGAAAGCTCTGAGCGACGAGAAGTCGCGGATTGAGGGAGCGAGGGCAGAAGGTGAAGCGAAGGGCGAAGCGAGAGGCCAACGCCAGAAAGCGGAGGAAATGGCTCGTGAGCTTCTTGCTCTTGGGGTTGACATCTCCGTTATCTCAAAAGCCTCCAAGCTTTCAGAACAGGAAATCAGGAAGCTGATGACTCTACAATGAGTGAACCAATGCCGAAGAAAGCGATGGATACGCTGGAGTTTTTTGAGTCAGGATGCCGCGGCACAGATGGCGTATGAAGCCCGGATTAAGACTCTGAACGACGAGAAGTCGCGGTTCGGCCTCTATACGCAGTGGCAAAAAAGCGACCTTAACAGGCCGCTTTTTTGCTGGTTCGTACTCGAAGGGGATGGTTGACCCGTATGGTTACTGTGTTTCCGACTTCTCTGCTGTCGAACAAGAAATATTTCTGAATATGGGGCGGTATCGCTTAGGGAAAGTCAGGCGCAGCTCCAAAGAAAAAACACCCTCGTGATCAGCCGATCGCCGTCTGGCTCTAGTGTACCAGAAACGGGCAGAGTTCGGGGGGTGTTTTCTTGAACCGGCGAAGCGGGAATCATGCGGCCTGCCGGAAGCAGCCGTTTGCAGCCGTTTACAGCGGAAGCCACTTCAGGACGCGCTGGATGTGCTCGTCCCAGTAACCCCACTCGTGCGTGCCCGGACCTTCCTCGTACGCGAGGTCCAGGTTCAGGCGGCCGGCATGCTCGCGGAAAATTTGATTGTCTTCATAGAGAAAATCCTCGGTGCCGCAGCATTGGTACAGGAGCGGTTTCGGCCCTTGAGCCCCGGCCACCCGCTCCGCAAGAGCGAGCAGATCGTTGTCGCTGCCGGCCAGCTTGTCCAGATCGCCGTAGATCAGCTTCAACTCGGCCAGATCCAGCGTCTCCCGCTTGACCAGGCCGGCCATGTCCACTGCCCCCGACAGGCTGGCCGCCGCCGCATAGCGCTCCGGATGCGAGAGGGCCAGCTTGAAGGCGCCGTAGCCGCCCATGGAAAGACCCGCCGCGAACGTATCTTCCCGCGCTTCCGAGATCGGGAAAAAGGAGCGGACGATCTGCGGCAGCTCTTCGCTGATGAACGTCCAGTAGTTTAAGCCCTTGTCCATGTCCGTATAGAAGCTGCGTTGGACGGCCGGCATGACGATGACGAGCCCGAGCGAGGCGGCATAACGCTCCACGGACGTGCGGCGCAGCCAGATCGTGTGGTCGTCCGACAAGCCGTGCAGCAAGTACAGAACCGGATACTTTTCCTTTCCTCCCGAAGATTCCATGCCGATCTGGGTATACGATTTTTGCGGCAGGATGACGTTCATCGACGTGCTCAGCCCGAGCGCATCCGAGAAAAAATCACATTGAACCAATGCCATAACGAATCAATCTCCCCATCTTGATTTAGCGCCCCGACCGGCATACCCTATCGTCGGTGTTCCCTTGACTCCCGGCTTGATCCGGAACAAACCGCCCGCCGACGGCTGCTTCTGCAGCCTGTCCTCCGCAAGGCCGGTTCGCGCCGTCGTGATGTAAAGCTCGTCGAGATCCCGCCCGCCGAAGGCGCAGGAAGTCACCAGCTCCGCCGGAAACGCGATCTCCGTGAGCCGTTCGCCCGTTGCCGGATGGAAGCGGGATACCTTGCCGCCACCCCAATGCGCCACCCACAGCATACCCTCAGCGTCGATGGTCATGCCGTCCGGGTAGCCTTCTCCCTCGGGAAAATGCACCGCCGTCCGCGGGTTCGACAGCGCGCCTTCCTCCGCGTCAAAATCATAGGCCAGCACCTGGCGGGTCGGCGTGTCGATATAATAAAAGGTCCCGCCGTCGGCCGACCACGCGAGCCCGTTGGAGATCGTGACCCCCGTCAGAACAGGGCGGATACGGCCGTCCGCCTCCAGACAATACAGCGACCCTTGACTCGGCTGGTCATCCAGGCTCATGGTGCCGGCCCACAAGCGGCCGCGAGGGTCGCATTTGGCATCGTTGAACCGGTTGCCTGCCGGCTCCCGCTCCGGCTTGCCGATCAAGTCCTGCTCGCCGGTCTGCGGGTTCAGCCTGTAGAATCCGTCTCTGGCCGCAAGGAGCAAGCCGCCTTCGTCCATCGGGACGACGGCGCCGACGAGGCTTCCCACCGGGATAGTCTGGTCGGTCCGGTCGGCCGGATTGAACTCATGCACCTGTTGTCCTTCGATATCGACCCAATACAGCAGCTCCCTCTCTGCATGCCAGCTTGGACCTTCACCCAGCACGGCTTTGACGTCTGCCACCAGTTCCAGCTCTTGCCCAGCCACAGTGATCGAATCCCTCCTCCGTCGTTTTACAGGATTAGCTCCTTCTCTCTTACCGTAAGCTTGCGCGCGGGAATATCGAGAACGATCCGTCCACCGGACAGGCCGATGATCCGGGTCGCGTAGCGCTCCGCCAGATCGAGCTGCTGCATGGCGCAGATCAGAAGAACCTTTTCCCGCTTGGCGACGTTGCGGAAATCCTCCATCACCCGGTTCACGGATCCCGGGTCCAGCCCCTTCACGGGATCGTCGACGGCGATGAATCTTGCCTCCTGGATGAGCGCCCGCGCGAGAGCGACGCGCTGCTTCTCTCCCCCGCTAAGCTTTTCCACCTTCTCGCCGCCCTTATCCAGCAGGCCGACCTTCTCCAGAAAATCGCTCGCATAGACATGCTCTTCCATCGAGGACTTGCGGACGATCTTGCGCCACAGCGGCATGTGGCTCCAGCGCGCCTCCAGCACGCTCTGCACGGCGGTCTTCTTCGGGTTCAGGCCGGGGTTCTCCTGCAGGTAGACCCATTTGTGCCGCAGCTTCCACTTGGCGAGCGGGCCGCCTTCCAGCACATTGTGGCCGTCGTGGATATACTCCCCCTTGCTCCAGGATTCCTGAAGGGTCAGGCAGCGGAGCAAGGTCGTCTTGCCGCTGCCGCTCGCGCCGACGACGGCGATGAACTCCCCGGGGTCAGCCTGAAAGCTGAGCCCCTTCAGCACCGGATGATCCGGGTAAGCCTTTTCGAGGTGACGTACGATCATAGCTTCTTGTTTCTCCTTTGCGGCAACGTAATGCGCAGCCGGATCGCGGGCGACCGAGTACCCGTGGCGGCGGCTTGTCTCCATGAAAATCTCCGTTCGGCGTCATAGCGGGAGCCCCGCGATCCCAGGCGATTGATTCCTCGGCCTTCAGCTCCGCCGCGCGGTCAGGCCCCAGGGGCCGGCGCCGACGATGACGGCGTTTTCACGGTTTGCTCTCCACATGCCGGCTTCTGCCTCAATTATACTGTACTGTGGCCGAAAACACACGCATGCCCCTCCTGTTCCCCTGGCTTGGCCCAATTCATTGGGAAAAACGCAAAAACCGGAGCTCCCTGCGAACGGGACGCTCCGGCTGAGACTTCGGGTTATTTTTGCTGGGAAAGCTTCTTGTGAACCTGGGGCTTGGGAGCTGCGCCTAACTAACTTGATCTTTACAGAACCTTGGCCAAAAAATCGCGGGTGCGCGGATGCTGTGGATGGCCGAAGACTTCCGCGGGCGTCCCTTGCTCGACGATCACGCCGCCGTCCATGAAGATGATCCGGTCGCCCACTTCGCGGGCAAAGCCCATCTCATGGGTGACGACCACCATCGTCATGCCTTCCGCCGCCAGCTTCTTCATGACGTCCAACACCTCGCCGACCATCTCGGGATCGAGCGCCGAGGTCGGTTCGTCGAACAGCATCACGTCGGGAGACATGGCGAGCGCCCGGGCGATGGCGATGCGCTGCTTTTGCCCGCCGGACAGCTGATTCGGGTAGCTGCTCGCCTTGTCCTCCAGGCCGACGATGCGGAGCAGGCGCCGCGCATTGTCCTCCGCAGCCGTCTTGCTCTGGCTGAGCACGCGGACGGGAGCGATCGTGATGTTGCCCAGCACAGACAAATGCGGGAACAGGTTGAACTGCTGAAACACCATGCCCATCTTCCGCCGCAGCTTGTTGATGTCCTGCTTCGGATCGGTGATGCGGCTGCCCTCGAAGATCACGTCGCCCTTGGTCGGCACTTCGAGCAGGTTCAGGCAGCGGAGGAATGTGCTCTTGCCGGAGCCGCTCGGCCCGATGACGACGACGACCTCCCCCTTGTCCACTGTGATGTCGATTCCATTCAGAACCTGCAGCTTGCCAAAGGATTTGTGGAGTCCGTTTACCTCAATCACTGGTCTTCAGTCTCCTCTCGGCAACACCCAGGAACTTCGACAGGGTGAAGGTGATGATAAAATAAACCATAGCGGCGGCAATCAGCGTTTCGAACGATTTGAAGGTCATGCCGCGCACCACGTTGGCGTTGTACATCAGATCGGCGATGCCGATGACCATGACGATCGAGGATTCCTTGACGACGACAATGAATTCATTGCCGAGCGCCGGCAGGATGTTCTTGACCGCCTGCGGCAGAATGATGCGCCGCATGGCCAGCCCGTTCGTCATGCCGAGCGAGCGCGCCGCTTCCATCTGGCCTTTGTCGATGGATTGGATGCCGGCGCGGAAGATCTCCGCGATATAAGCCGCGCTGTTGATCGAGAGAGCGATCACACCCGAGGTGAAGTCGGGAATGTTGACCTGGGTGATCTGCGGCACGCCGTAGGTGATGATAAACACCTGCACGAGCAGCGGCGTCCCGCGGATGAATTCCACGTAAGCTGTAGCCAGCCAGCGGAGCGGCGCTGTCTTGGACATCCGCATGAGGGCGATGATAACACCGAGCACAACCCCGAAGACCACCGTGAAGAAGGAGAGGGAGAGGGTAATTCCCGCTCCCCGGAGGAAATAATCGATATAATCAGGCAAGAAGGAAAAATCCACTTGGCTTCACCTTATTCTTTCACTGCCATTTGATTAGAGGCGTCCTGAACGTACTGGTCCAGCTTCTTCTCGGCGATCAGTTTGTCGATCACCTTGTCGATCTCGGCGACGAGCGACGGATTGTTCTTCTGAACCGCGATCGCGGAGCCGCCCACATCATCCTTGGGCTTGGCGTCGGCCAGGACGAGATCCGGAGCGTTCGCGATATACGCCTGGGCGACCGGAAGCTCGACGATCAGGGCGTCCACCTTCTTGGTCTGAAGCTGAAGAATCAGGTCGGCGACCGATCCGAGCCCCTTGATATCGGCGTTCTTGACTTGCTGCTTGGCGATATCTTCCTGGATCGAGCCGGTCTGGACTCCGATCTTCTGGTTGTCGAGGCTCTCCATCGTGGCGAACTTGTCCTTGTCTTCCTTGCGGACGATGACACCCTGCGCCGCGGTGTAATAGATCTTGGAGAAGTCCACGCTCTTCTTGCGCTCATCCGTCGGCGTCATGCCGGCGACGATCATGTCGATCTTGCCGGCCGTAAGCGCAGGCAGCAGGCCGTTGAAATCCATGTCCTTGATCACCAGCTTGACGCCCAGCTCGTCCGCCACCGCTTGTCCGATGGCGATGTCGAAGCCGATGACCGTATCCTTGCCGTCGATCTTCTTATGGAACTCGTATGGAGGATAGGTAGCGTTCGTTCCGAGAACGATTTCCCCCGCTTTTTGAATCTCGCCGAGCTTTGCATCCTTCTTGCCGCAGCCCGTCAGAATGGTAGTCAGAACCAGAACGGATGCCAGCAGCACCGTGAACTTTTTCATCTGTAAAATGATGCCTCCCCTTGATTTCGATTAGGATTGAATAGAAATACAATGTTGCCATTATATAAGCTGGGAACGCATAAATCAATGGTTCTAACCATTGTTCACTGAATTTTTATACATGGATGCACATAATCAACCGCCATTTTGCCAAAGGTGCCGGAGTGGCCGCGAACGTTTATAATGAAAGGCATAACCGGCTTGGAAAGGAGTCGTTCTCCCATGAAAGATAAGATTTTGGCCGCGATCGACGACAGCTTCGGCCTTCTCGCGGAAACCGCCCTATACATCGGCTCCCATCCGGAGCTCGGCCATGAGGAGGTTCTCGCTTCCGCCCGCTTGATGGAAGCGCTGGGCAGCGCCGGCTTTCGGGTGGAGGCCGCCCCGCTCGGGATACCGACCGCCTTCATCGCCGTGCGGACGGCCCGGAAGCCGGGTCCGGTCATCGCCCTCCTGTGCGAATACGACGCGCTGCCGGAGCTCGGACATGCCTGCGGCCATCACCTGATCTCCGGCATGAGCCTCGGAGCCGCCCTCGGAATCGCCGCCGTGCTGGAGGAAACCGGCGGTACGCTGCGCGTCTACGGAACCCCCGCCGAGGAGACCATGGGGGCCAAGGTGGACATGGCGGCCGCCGGGCTGTTCCGGGATGTGGATGCCGCACTCATGGCGCATCCTTATCATTCCCACGTCCGATCCGGCAATTCCCTGGCCATGGACGCGCTGCAGTTCACTTATCGCGGCAAAGCCGCTCACGCTGCCGCCAGCCCCCAGGAGGGCGTCAACGCGCTCGACGCAATCCTGCTGCTGTTCAATTCCATCTCCATGCTCCGCCAGCAGCTGCCGGATCACGTGCGCATTCACGGCATCATCACAGAGGGCGGCAAAGCGCCCAACATCATCCCCGATCGGGGAGCGGCGCAGTTCTATATCCGCTCGGCCCATCGTCCGGTGACCGACGAAGTGACCGTCAAAGTGCGCCGCTGCGCGGAAGGGGCCGCCTTGCAGACCGGCTGCGCGCTTGCGATCGAGAACTATGAATACTCCTATGACGAGCTGATCACCAATTCCGCGCTGTCGGACTGCTTCACCGCCAATCTGCAAGCGCTCGGAATCGCGGCAAGCGAGATCATGCCGGGCAAGGACAACGGCTCGCTGGATCTCGGCAACGTCTCCCGCGAGTGTCCGACCATCCACCCTTATATTCAGGTGACGGACGAGCCCCATCTGCTGCACACCCCGGAATTCCGCGATGCCGCCATGCTGCCGCGGGCGCTTGAAGGCATGAGGCTCGGAGCCAAAGCTCTCGCCCTGACCGCTTGCGAAGTGCTCACCAAACCCGAGCTGCTGGAGCGAATAAAGAGAGAATTCCAAACCGCGGGCCCTCCGGCAAAGCAAAGTTCCGGCACTTGACCGAAAGGGCGGCCAGCCGGCAGTCGCAATCGCCTTGGCAAGGATGACCCCCCTTGCGCTCTCTTCCGCTGTTCTCACGGAATTTTCTCATGAGGGTGATTTTTGGGAATCCGCGGGTAAATGACTAAAAAGCCGTCCGATCGGGAGCCTGAGCGCTCCGAATCGGACGGCTTTCTTTTATAACAGGCAGTCCTTAAATCTTGAACTTGGAAAGGCTGTATTGCAGCCCCTCGGAGAGGGCATTCAAGTCCTCGGCCAGCTTGGTCAAGCCTTGGCTGACGCTGAGCTGCTCGTTGCTGAGGGAGGCTACCTCCTCCGATGTCGCCGAGGATTCCTCCGACACGGCGCTGACATTGCTCATCGCCTCCGTCAGCTCCCGCTGATTGGCTTCGAGAATCCGCACGGATTCCGTCACTTCATCCAATTGCGTCACGAAGCTGCCCATGTGCCGATTGACGCTTTTGAAAATCTCGTCCGCTTCCTTCACCGAGCGGATCTGATCCTGAAACAGCGGGTACGCCTCCAGCAGGACATTGACCGTCTCTTCGATTTCCCCCTGGATCGTCTCCGTGATTTCCGACACGACGCCGATGTTCGCCTTCGATTGCTCCGACAGCTTGCGGATTTCATCCGCCACCACCATGAAGCCCTTCCCCGCCGCTCCCGCCCGCGCCGCTTCAATGGACGCGTTCAGGGACAGAATGTTCGTCTGCTTCGTCATACTGTCTAGGACCTCAAGAATCTTGCGGATCGATGACGTGCTGTCCTTCAGCTTCTCAACCTTCTCCACCATGGCCCGGGTCATCTCTTCCGTCGAGCCCGTCTTAGCCGTCAGTTCGTTCATGTACACGATACCCTGTTCGCTGGAATGCTGAATATCGGCGGCAACGGTGCCCATCCGCGTATTCGTCTCCATGGTCAGCTTCATCTTGTCGCCGATGCTGTGCGTCAGGTTGTTCCCGCGCTCCGCCTCGACGGCGAGGCTGGAAGCCCCGTTCGCAATCTCTTCGGTGGCGATGGCGATTTCCTTGGCCGAGGTCGTGGTCTGCTTCGCCGAATTCAAGAGCTCGCCCGCCGTCGACAGGACCTGGGCGGCCGACGTATTGGTCTGATCGACCAGGCCCGTAATCTGCCCCATCATCTGATTGAAGCTCTGCCCCAACTGGCCGATCTCGTCACGGCGGTTGCCAATCTTCATGGACACCGTCAGATCGCCCGACTCCGCCTGATGCATCAAATCCCGCATGGTCCTTAGGGGCTTGCCGATCATATTAGCGACCATGATGCCCACTCCGATCGCCACAAGAACGGCCACCAGAATCGACAGCCACATGAACATCCAGATGGTATTCGTATCCTTGACCAGTACGGATACGGGGACGGTGTAGACGATCGACCAGTTGTTACCGGCCATTTCCTTGTAGACGACCATCTGCGACTGGCCGCCCACCGTCATGGTCTTGCTGCCCGCGGCTTCCGAGGAGCTGTCGAGATCCTTCTGTTCCAGCTTGATGGGAGAAGCTTTGCCGATCTGGGTCGGGTCCGCGGAATAGATCACATTGCCGCTGTCGCTGACGATCATCGTGTTGCCCGACTGGCCATTGTCGATGTTGGACAGATACTTGCCGAGTGCCGATACCGGAATTTCGAAGAGCAGCACTTGGTCCCGGTCGCCAGTGTTGGAGATCGTCAACTGCCGGGCCATTCCGACGGAGGGACTGGACTGCCAGCTGGAATATCCCTTGTCCTTGGCGTCCAGCCAAACCACCCGGCCTCCGGCGTTCAAGGTTTTTTTGAACCAATCTTCGTCCTGATACTTTCGCTTGTTGCTCGCATCGCCGAAGGCGCTGGTGCCGATCGGCTGAAGATCGCTAACCGGCAAAATGTGGATGGCAGCGATTGTGTTATTGGAAAAGGTGATCGCCGACAGCTTCTTGCCGATGGCTTGAATGGTGGTAAGCTGCGTATAGACGTCGGTATCTTTGTTGTGGCTGGCCGTTTTCCACTGCGCGAGCAGAGCGGACATATCGGTGTCTACGAAGATCTTTATGGATTCGTTCTCATACATGCCGAGCGCGAGCTCCAGCTTGTCCGCGACCTGAGTGATCGTCTGCCTGCTCGCCTGATCCACTTTATTCTGAATGATTCTCTTCGACTGGGCATAGGAGAATAGACCGACAGCCAGCACCAGAATAAAGATAGCGCAGAAAAAAGCAAGGAACAGCTTCATCCCGACCGAACGGCTCGGATTGAAGGACATCTTATCCTTCCGACCATTCGTAAGCGCTTTCGCTCCCGATTTCAGCCCTCTGGCTTTTGGGGCATTGCTCTTCTTTTCTTCTTTCCGACTCATATCTGCCACCATCCTACACTAAGTTCTTCTTTCCGGCAGACCCGCTGTCATTACTCCCGAAAACGGCAAGACCTGCTTCCATTTCTTAGTCTATTATATTCGACATGCTTCGCCGCTTTCCTTCCTCATTTTCCCTGACCTCCAAAAAAACCTTATAATGAACTTAATCTATTTGCGATTGCGGTAGGGCCGCAGCTACAGTGGATTTGGCTCTCCGGTCGTGTTGAAATCCGTAAACAAAGGCGAATGCTGCTGCACCTCCATTTCCGATTTCCCTGTTACCATCCTTTGAGTCGTGGGTTTTCTGGCTCAACCGGCAGATTGAAAGGTTGATCTTGTCGTTACGGAAAATTTTAATGATACGGGATATCGCTATTCCGGCGCGAAGGGGGGATGGGAGGGAAATAGTGCCTTATCATATCGTTATCCCCTGAAATTGGGCCCTTTCCCACCTTGGCAGGCCCATTTAATGATATAGTACATCGCTATTCCGGAGCGAAGGGCGGCTATCCAGACAATAGTGCTCTCCCGCATCGTTATTCTGGCGCCCATGGCGCAAGCCGTGCCCATCCCCGTTCCGCCAGGACCCATGCAAGGATAATGGGGATCCTCAGGTTCCTCGGTCGCGACAAGGTTGCACCACTGCCCCCATCGATACAACAGCGGGAATTTGGCCAAGAGAAAAAAGCCCCTTGCGGGGCTTCGTTTCGATCAACTCGTTACGATCAGGTCTTTTCGATCAGCTCGGATTCTTCTTGCGCATCAGGTCGAACCGGCGAACCTGCTGGTGGACGGGCATGCGCACCCTCTGCAGGGGATGGCGGGCCGCATCGAGCGGATTGCCCGCTTCGTCGCGGAGGTCTTCGACCCTTTGCCGGAAGAAGAGGCCTCCCGGACCGACGAATTCGATCTCCTGGCCGGGCTTGAAATGGTTGCGCTGCTCGATCAGAGCCGTGCCCGTACCGGCGTCGTAGTCCAGCACCAGGCCGGCAAAATCGTAGGGCACGCCCTTCTCCTCAGGCTTATAAATATGGTCGGCATGGCCCGGCTCGGCGATATAAAAGCCGGTGTTCACCGGCCGGTTGGCGGCCTTGGCGATCTCCTCCACCAATCCGGGGTCCGTCCGGTAATTCTCCGGATCGGCGAGATAGGCATCGATCGCCTGGCGGTACGCATTCACCACGGTGGCGACATAGTGGATGCTGCGCATGCGGCCCTCGATCTTGAAGCTGTCCACTCCCGAACGGATCAGCTCGGGAATATGCTCCAGCATGCACAAATCCTTCGCCCCCATGGCGAACGGGTCGTCGCCTTCCGCGAAGAGCGCATCTTCTCCGGCATAGAGGTCATACTTCCAGCGACAGGACTGGCAACAGCCGCCCCGGTTGGAATCGCGCCCCGTGAAATGATTGGATAGCACGCATCTCCCCGAGAACGAGCTGCACATCGCGCCGTGGATGAACGTCTCGATCTCGATGTCGACATGCCGCTTGATCTCGGCGATCTCGGCAAAGCTCACCTCGCGGGCGAGCACGACCCGGTCCGCCCCTTCTTCCTGCCAATAGCGGACGGACCGCCAATTGAGCGTGGACTGCTGGGTGCTGAGGTGGATCTCCAGCCCCGGCGCGGCGCGGCGGCAAGTCTCGATGATCAGCGGATCGGCGACGATGATCGCCGCGATTCCCGCCTCCTCCAACCCGCGCAAATACTCCTCCACCCCGGCGATATCCTCGTTGTGGGCGATGATATTGGCGGTGACGAAGATTCGCGCTCCGTACGGCTTGGCGAATTCGACGGCCTCCTTCATCTCCTCCAGCGTGAAGTTGTCCGCGCCCGACCGCAGCCCGTACTTCTGTCCGCCGATATATACCGCATCCGCCCCATAGCGGACCGCGAATTTCAGCTTTTCCAGGTTGCCGGCCGGGGCCAGCAGCTCCGGCTTGCGCAAGGCCGCCTTCCCCGCCGCCCCGCCGCCCGCTCCCGGTTGCGCGATGGCCATATCCGTCATCCCCTTTCCTCAATACACCTGCTGCTTGAACAGAAAACCGAAGCTGAGCGGCCTTCCCTCCGGCTGCTGCCGCTCCAGCTCCTCCAGCCACACCTCGCGGAACCAATCCTGCGGATTCCGCACCCACGCATCGATGGCTTGCCGGTAGATGCGCAGCACCTTCTCCTGATAGTCAGCGGATTTGAACAGGCTCTCCGCGTAAAAGCTGTCGATGCCCGCATCCATCAGCTCGCCCAGAATCTCCAAGCAGCACAGATCGTCCGAGCTCATGATATGCGTGCCGCTCGCGTCCTCGTAGACGGGAAACCGCTCGTCCGGCCGCTCCGCCTCGATCAGCGACAGCTGGCGGTCGAGTCCGTACGTTTCGCTCTCCGCGCGTTTTCCCTGATGCTGCCGGTACAGCCCGACCAGAAGGCGCTTGGAATGATAGATGTCGGTCATGCCGTGCACCTGAACCTGAACCTCCAGCCGGCAGTGGCGCTTGAATTCCACCAGCTCCTCCATGCTCAGCTCGCGGGCCGCGAACACGCGGACGGCTCCCCGCGCTCCCCAGTAATTGGCGGTCTCGTAGTTGGTGGACAGCGTTTCCCCGTGCCAATGCAGGGGAATTGTCACCCCAGCTTCCCGCAGCGCCTGGATCACCGCCGGATCGCTGAAAGCGACCGCATCAGCGCCGCTTTCCGCCGCCCGCCGCAAATAAACCGGCAACTCGTCCGCCGTTTCATTCGTGAACAGGGCGTTCGCGGCCACATACAGCTTGGCGCCAAGACCATGCGCCAGCCGCGCCGCATCGCCGACGCCCTCTATGTCAACCTGGCCCGGCAAACGTATGCCGAACCGCCCTTCTCCCAGGATAACGGCATCCGCGCCTGCACGCAGAAACCGCTCCGCTTGCTCCAGATTCGCGGCCGGCGTAACCAGCTCCGGTTTCTTCGCCACAAGGTTGCCTCCCTTTCACAAAAACATATCCTTAACTATAACAAATGTCACAGCAACGTGCCAGAAAGGCGCGCAGGTGCATCATGCAGCAACGGACATTTGCGACCGTTAGAGCCGGAAATTCGTGCTGCAGGCGATCTAACGGACTTCAGCGGCGCTTAGCTTCTGAATTTCTCCTTCTACCTGTAAAATTCTGCTTCTAACCATCCCGCATGTCCGTTACATTCAGGATGAGTTGGTTTTAGCAGGATAAGCGTCGCATATGTCCGTTGTCCGTTTGCGGTCTTGTGCAAATCGGCGCCTGCCAAGCTTCTGCTTACGGGTTGGCCGCCGCTTGCTTCTTGCTCTCCGCGATATTCTTCTGATGCTCGGCGAAGGTCTTGGCGAACAGATGCTCGCGCGAGCCGTCCTTCTTCGTGACGTAGAACAAGTAATCGGAAGCCTTCGGGTTCAGCGCCGCCTCGATGGAGTCGAGGCCTGGACCCGCGATAGGTCCGGGCGGAAGCCCCATGTGCCGGTACGTATTATAAGGGCTGTCCACCTGCAGATCCTTGTCGAGCAGCCGGTCCTTGGTCTGGCCGAGCGCGTATTGAACGGTAGCGTCGATCTCCAGGCGCATGTTTACTTTCATCCGGTTGTAGATGACGCCCGCGATCAAGGGGCGTTCCGCCGGCACCGCCGCTTCTTTCTCGACCAGCGAAGCGACCGTCAGCAGCTGGTGCAAGGTCAGCTTGCGCTCCGCCAGCTTCTTCTCCAGATCGGGAATCGCCGCCAGCTTGTCTGCGGCCTCTTTCGTCATCCGCTTGAGGATTTCGGCCGCCGTGCTGCCTTTCTTCATCTCGTAGGTCTCCGGGAACAGGTACCCTTCCAAGGGAAACCGCAGTCCCGCAGCCGTCGGGTCGGCCCCCTTCGGCAAATTCAGCTCAAGCTTGCCCGGGGTCTTGTCCAGCGCGAGAAAATCGCTCGCCTTGACGTATCCCGCTTCCTCCAGCTTGCCGGCAATCTGTTCGACCGTATAGCCCTCCGGGATCGTAAAGCGGATCATCTCCGCTTTCACCGTATCTCCGGCGTTCAGCTTGGCGATGACCTGATCCAGCGTCGAGCCCGGAGTCAGATCATACACCCCGGCCTGAAACCGGTTCCCCTCCCCCTTGTATTTAAGATAGGCGGCGAAGATCTCTTTGTTGCGGATGATTCCTCGGCTCTCCAGGATTTCGGCGATTTTCAGGGTGCCGGTGCCGGACGGAATGTCCACGCGGACGGCCGCTCCCGCCTTCGCCGGCTGCAGCCCGTTCCACAGATACAGCGCTCCGGCGCTGGCGATAAGAAGAATAAACAAGATCACGGTCGCGGCGATGCGGGCGAACCGCCGTTTGCGCCGCAGCTTAGGTATGCTTGCCATAAAATTCCTCCACATGAAAAGGTTCGGCATGGAAAAAGAGCGGCAGTCGCCGCTCTTTCCGCAAGTTCATTGATAGCGTTTTCCGAAAGGGGCGTTCCTCTTCCTCATTCTTCAAAAGAAACCGTCATCTCGTCGTACAGCTCGGCGATAGTTTCCCATTCCTCGTCGTCCTCGACGGTCTCGAGCTCAAGGCTGCCGTCGGCATTCCGCAGAATCCGCAACACTTCGATTTCGTCGTCCCGCTTGAGTCGCTCGTCTTGCACGATGGCATAGGCCGAGCCTCCCACCGAGAATTCGTCGAGCAGCTGGCAGATCTTTCCTCCGCCAGTACCGTCCTCCAGCTCAAGCGAGTCGCCGAACGCCTCCCTCACCAGATTCAGGCGCAACACGTCTTCCGGGCGGTATCCGCTCATCCGTTCTCCTCTTCCTCCAGCTCCGCCATCAGCGTGTTGAAGGTTTCCTCCACGATGTTCCATTCTTCCTCGTCATCGATCGTGAACAGCTTCAGATCATCCCCGTCTTCCTCAAAGCGGAAGGCGTACACTTCCTCTGCTTCTTCGTCGTCGGCCGAATCCACGGGCACGACCATCATGTACTGGCGGTCGGAACCGTCGACCTCGAACTTCATGATGACTTCGAATTCTTCTTCGTTGCCGTCCTCATCCGGAATGTAGATGATTTCCGGCTCATCGCTGCTGTCCCCTGCGGCGGGTCCGGCATTCTTCAGGTCGTCGTTTTCCATCGTGAACGTCACCTCTTCGTCTTAGAATCGAGAAAGCCTTGCAGGATCAGCTGCGCCGCCATCTTGTCAATGACGCCTTTGCGCTTTTTGCGGCTCACGTCCGCTTCTATTAATGTACGCTGTGCGGCCACGGTAGTCAATCGTTCATCCCACAGATGCACCGGAAGGCCGAACCACTCGCGCAGGCGGTCGGCGAATTCGAGGCTGACTTCTCCCCGGGGGCCGACGGTCCCGTTCATATTTTTCGGCATGCCGACCACGATCTCATCCATGCCGTATTCGCGAATCAGTCCGGCAAGCCGCTCCCGGTCCTCTTCCTTGCTCTTCCTGCGGATGACCTCGACACCCTGGGCGGTCCAGCCGAGCTCGTCGCTCACCGCGACCCCAATGGTTTTATCTCCATAATCCAGGCCCATTATTCTCATAACGGCTATTTCTCCTGTTTCAGATAGGAACGGACGAGCTCTTCGATCAGTTCGTCCCTCTCCCGCTTGCGAATCAGGCTGCGGGCGTTGTTGTGCCGCGGAATATAGGCGGGATCTCCGGACAGCAGATATCCGACGATCTGGTTGATCGGATTGTACCCCTTCTCCTGCAAGGCCTCATATACGGACAGCAGCACTTCCCGGGGAGAGGTTTCAACCGCATCCGCTTTGACATCGAACTTCATTGTTTTATCCATAGAGCTCATCACCGGCACCTCCCGGAGAATTTTGGAACTGCTTGGTCAATCGCAAGGTTTTTCCTTACGTCTATATTAAAGCATATATTCCCGTTATATCCATAAAAACCTCTTCTCAGCAGCGAAAAAAGGCATATTTCTTGGAAAATGACGGTTTTTTGCGCCGTCCGCTCCATAAAAGGGGGCTGGCGGATGCCCGGGAGCATCCGCCGGCTTGCTTAGCTGCGCCTTCCTCCGCGCTTTACACCTGCGCGGCCGCCTGCGCCTCGACCGTCTCGACGGCTTTCCTCAGCGCGTCGGCCAGCTTGGAGGCGTCCTTGCCGCCGGCCTGCGCCATATCGGCCCGGCCTCCGCCGCCGCCTCCGCAAACGGCGGCCGCTTCCTTGACGATCTTGCCGGCGTGGAAGCCCTTCGCCGTCAAATCCGCTGTGACCAGCGCCACCAGGTTCACCTTGTCGGCGCTGCCGGCGCCGAGCACCAGGATGCCGGAGCCGAGCTTCGCCTTCAGCTGGTCGGCCAGCGTGCGCAGCGCGTCCATGTCGGGAGCGTCGACGCGGGCGGCCAGCACCGGAATGCCGGCGATCTCCTTGACCTGATCGGTCAAGGAACCGGCCTCGGCGCTCATCAGCTTGCCCTTCAGGGATTCGTTCTCGCGGCTCAGCTCGCGGATTTGCCCCTGCAGGCCCTCAATGCGCTTCGGCACATCCTGCACGTTCGCCTTGAGCAGCCCCGCGGCCTGCTCCAACAGGTCGAGCTGGTCTTCCAGATAGCGGTAAGCGTTGCGGCCGGTCACGGCTTCGATCCGGCGCACGCCGGAGCCGATGCCGCTCTCGCTGACGATCTTGAACAGGCCGATCTCCGCCGTCGAGTTCACATGGCAGCCGCCGCACAGCTCCAGGCTGTAATCGCCGATGCGGACGACGCGCACGACATCGCCGTATTTTTCGCCGAAGAGGGCCATGGCGCCCAGCGCCTTCGCTTCCTCGATCGGCTTCTGCGTGATGGTAAGCACAGTGTTCAGCCAGACCTGGCGGTTGACCCGCTCTTCGATGTCCTTCAGCTCCCCGGCGCTCAGGCTGCCGAAATGGGAGAAGTCGAAGCGCAGCCGCTCGGGAGCAACGAGCGAGCCGGCCTGGTTGACATGGCCGCCCAGCACCTCCTTCAGCGCCTTGTGCAGCAGGTGCGTTGCGGTGTGGTTCTTGACGATGTCCGCGCGGCTCGTGCGGTCGAGCTCGGCGACGACCGTGTCGCCCTTCGCCAGCGTGCCGGCGAGCACCTTCACGGTCATGACGTGCTGGCCGTGCGGCGCCTTGGCCACATCGGTGACTTCCGCCTGGAGCGAGTCGTTCCGAATCGTGCCGCCGCGGTCGCTCACCTGGCCGCCGCTCTCGGCGTAGAAGGGAGTCCGGTCGAGAATGACGGCGCATTCCTCGCCGGCGGGCACGCGATCGACCAGCACGCCGCCCTGGACGATTGTCTGCACCTTCGCCTCGACGGCCCATTCCCCGTAGCCGACGAATTCGGACTTCGCGGTGTAATCGGCGAGCGGGCCGCCCTGCACCTTCATGCTCTCCGTCTCCTGGCGGGCGGAGCGGGCGCGCTCGCGCTGCTCGGCCATCGCCCGGTCGAAGCCCTCGCGGTCGACGGTCAGACCGTGCTCGTCGGCAAAATCCTCCGTCAAGTCGAACGGGAAGCCGTACGTGTCGTACAGCTTGAAGGCCTCCTGGCCGGAGATGGCGGCGAGACCGTCTTTCTTGGCCTGCTCGGCCAGACCCGCCAGCAGCACCAAGCCGTCGCTCAGCGTCTCGTGGAAGCGCTCCTCTTCGCCGCGGATCACCTTGGCGATGAATTCCTGCTTGTCGACCACCTCGGCGTAGTAGACGCCCATGATCTCGGCGACCTTGCCGGTCAGCTGGTACAGGAACGGCTTGTCCAGCCCGATCGACTTGCCGTAGCGCACCGCGCGGCGGAGCAGGCGGCGGATGATGTAGCCGCGGCCTTCATTGGACGGCAGCACGCCGTCGCCGACGGCGAAGGAGACCGAACGGATATGGTCGGCGATCACCTTGAGGGCGACGTCGGTCTTCGCGTCCTCCTTGTAGCGCACGCCGGCCAGGCGGCAGGTCTCTGCGATGATCGGCTGGAACAGGTCGGTGTCGAAGTTGGAATCGACATCCTGCAGGACGGAGGCGAAGCGCTCCAGCCCGGCGCCGGTATCGATGTTCTTGCTCGGCAGCGGCGTGTAGCTGCCGTCCTTGTTGTGGTTGAACTGCGAGAAGACGAGGTTCCACACCTCCAGGAAGCGCTCGTTCTCGCCGCCCGGCCAGCAT
>Ga0255334_1000172_pt1 | contig 68571 bp, 49 predicted proteins | sample EtOH5_35cm_T3_12_FD_202080 | JGI IMG/M metagenome (GOLD analysis project Ga0255334, IMG submission 202080) | Sandy soil microbial communities from University of British Columbia, Vancouver, Canada - EtOH5_35cm_T3_129 | ecosystem: Engineered > Artificial ecosystem > Sand microcosm > Unclassified ...
TTGATAAACGAGCGTTCCTTCTTCTGCCTAGATTCAAAAGAGGTAGAAATCCTGCGAGTGCGTGAGCATGCGTGAGAAAAATCCTAAAAACCAGAGGGAGGGTAAAAATGACCGCTAATTGACCATGGCGATATAGATTTGCCGAGAATTGCAAGAATAGCGGTAAAAATTCCCTCTATTATGGTGCCAAAAAGGGTACTTGGCCAAATATCGGTAAAAATTCCTCTTATTTCTATCAGACGGTCACGGATGGGTGGGAGTTCCGGTTCTAGCCTTGAGCATGGCCTGGCAGTCTCCCCGAAAACCTAATTTTGTGCAGGCTGATTGCGGAGTGCGTGGGACGGTGATGCGAAGACCGGCTCCGCTTTCACGGACATAGCCGGACACTGGGGAGAGCTTCATCCTGAATGCAGCGAGCAAGAAGCTCGTCACCGGCTACCTGGACGGAACGTTCAAGCTGGACGCACGGATCAGCTGCGTGGAGATGGCGGCGATGATCGCGCGAGCGCTCAAGTTGCCGATATGATATCCAAAATCACCCGACAGAGAGATCGCGGCTTGACCGGATCGCCCTGTCGGGTGTCTTTTTGTTGCTTTGGCCGAGACATAACTTCGGGGTCCACTTGAATAGCGTCCTGATCAGCCCGTCGGCCCGGCCAGCTTCTCGGATGCGGTGATCTGCCGCAGCACGGTCTGGAGAATCCCGCCGTTCCGGTAATAGTCGACCTCGACCATGCCTTCGAGGCGGACGACCGCCTCGAAGGCGAAGTCGGAGCCGTCCTCGCGGGTCACGGTGACGCGGGCCTTCTGGCCCGGCTGCACGGCGTTATCGAGGCCGGAGATTGCGAAAGTCTCGGTGCCGGTGACGCCGAGCGCCCGCCAGCCGAGGCCTTCGGGGAACTGCAGCGGCAGCACGCCCATCCCGACCAGGTTGGAGCGGTGGATGCGCTCATAGCTTTCGGCGATGACCGCCTTGACGCCGAGCAGGAAGGTTCCTTTGGCAGCCCAGTCGCGCGAGCTGCCGGTGCCGTATTCCTTGCCGGCGAGAACGATAAGCGGCGTGCCTTGCTCTTGGTATTTCATCGACGCGTCGTAGATCGGCATAACCTCGTCGGTCGGCAGGTATTTGGTGACGCCGCCTTCCGTGCCGGGAGCGACCGCGTTGCGGATGCGGATGTTGGCGAAGGTGCCGCGCATCATCACCTCATGGTTGCCGCGGCGGGAGCCGTACGAGTTGAAATCCTTGCGCTCCACTCCGCGCGCCTGCAGGTACAGCCCGGCCGGGCTGTCGGCCTTGATGTTGCCGGCCGGCGAGATATGGTCGGTCGTAACCGAGTCGCCGAGCAGCGCCAGCGCCTTCATGCCGGCGAAGCCGGCGATGTCCCCCGCTTCCCCGGACAGCCCGGTGAAGAAGGGCGGCTCCTGAATATAGGTCGATGCGGCATCCCACTCGTAGAGCTCGCCCGGCGGCACCGCCAGGCTGTTCCAGCGCTTGCCCGCGGTAAAGACGCCCTTGTATTTCTCGTGGAACATAGCGGGGCTGACCGCGATTCGGATCGTCTCGGCGATCTCGCGGGAGGTGGGCCAGATGTCCTTCAGGAAGACCGGTTGCCCGTCCTTGCCGGTTCCGATCGGTTCCCGGGTCAGATCGATGCTGACCGTTCCGGCCAGCGCGTAGGCGACGACGAGGGGAGGTGAGGCGAGGTAATTCGCCTTCACCTGGGCGTGAATCCGGCCCTCGAAGTTGCGGTTGCCCGACAGCACGGACGCAACCGTCATGTCCCCCTCGGAGATCGCCTTCGCGACCTCATCCGGCAGCGGTCCGCTGTTGCCGATGCAGGTGGCGCAGCCGTAACCGGCAAGATGGAAGCCGAGCGCTTCCAGAGGAGCGAGCAGACCCGCCTTCTTGAGGTACTCGGTGACGACGAGCGAGCCCGGAGTCAGGCTGGTCTTGACATAGTCCGGCACGGCGAGGCCCAGCTCCACGGCCTTCTTCGCCACCAAGCCCGCGCCCAGCATGACGCTCGGGTTGGAGGTGTTCGTGCAGCTCGTGATCGCGGCGATGACGACCGCTCCGGTCTTCAGTGTCGTCGTCTTGCCGTTCGGATGAGCGACCGGCACTTCCTGGGCGATCTTCTCATCGGTCAGCCCGTAGCCGCCCTTGTCGATCGGGGTGCGGATGACCCGGTCGAAAGCGCTCTTCAGGTTCGTCAGCTCGACCCGGTCCTGCGGCCGCTTCGGGCCGGCGAGGCTCGGCGACACGGTGGAGAGATCGAGCTCGACGGTGTCGCTGTACACCGGCTCGCGGCTGCTCTCGTCGCGGAAGAGACCCTGCGCCTTGTAATAAGCTTCCACGAGAGCGACCTGCTCCTCGCCGCGCCCGGTGCTGCGCAGGTAGTTCAGCGTCTCGTTGTCGACGGGGAAAAAGCCGATCGTCGCGCCGTATTCCGGCGACATGTTGGCCACGGTGGACCGGTCGGCGAGGCTCAAACTCTCCAGGCCGGAACCGAAATATTCGACGAACTTGCCGACGACGCCCTTCTTGCGCAGAAGCTCGGTGACGGTGAGGGCCAGATCGGTCGCGGTGGCTCCCTCCGCGAGGCTGCCGGTCAGCTTGAAGCCGACCACCTCCGGAGTGACAAAATACAGCGGCTGCCCGAGCATCCCGGCCTCCGCTTCAATGCCGCCGACGCCCCAGCCGACCACGCCGAGCCCGTTGATCATCGTCGTATGGGAATCCGTTCCGACGAGGGAATCCGGAAACACCTCGACTTCGCCGTCCACGGTGCGGGTCGCCGCCACCGCTGCGAGATATTCCAGGTTGACCTGATGCACGATGCCCGTGTCGGGCGGGACGGCGCGGAAGTTGTCGAACGCCGTCTGCGCCCAGCGGAGGAAACGGTAGCGCTCCTCGTTGCGCTCGAACTCGATCGCTTCGTTGTAGGCGAGCGCGTCGGGCGTGCCGTATCGATCGACTATCACGGAGTGGTCGATGACCAGATCGACGGGGACAAGCGGATTGATCGTCTTCGGGTCGCCGCCCATCCGCTGCACGGTCGAGCGCATCGCCGCGAGGTCAGCCACCACCGGCACGCCGGTGAAGTCCTGCAGCACGATCCGCGCCGGGATGAAGGGGATCTCCTTGTTCGCATCCCTCCCTGCCGCCCATCCGGCGATCTGCTTGACGTGCTCGTTCGTGATCGCCCGCCCGTCAAACTGCCGGACCGCCGCCTCCAGCAGCACCTTGATCGAGTAGGGCAGACGGCCGATCTCGCCGAGACCACGCTCCTCCAGCTTTGGCAGGCTGTAGTACACATACTCCTGTCCGCCGCTCGCCAGCGTGCTTTTTACATTAAAATGATCCTCTCTCGCCATTCGCCAATCCTCCTGTCGCGAAGTTTCATGTAATGAAACTCTATTTCATTATTCCGTCATCTTTAGTATACTGAATCGCTTTCCCCGAGTAAACTCCTTTTTCGCGGAGCGGAGAGTGCAAGGGGGTGGGGGGCGGAAAGGGAGGAGCCGAGACCGAACGAGCGGTCCCGCGCCGGTACGAACCCTGCGAATTCCGTCAGATCGAACATGAATCATGCCCGCTTTTCATATAGTGGAACGAATGGGGGAATGGCAATGGATTGGAAAACACTCCTCTACGAATATGCCCACAGCCGCAATCGCATGGAGGCGGATTACGATCCGGCCGTTTTGGGGCCGCTGATGGACGATTCGCTTTATTCGCGCTTGCTGCAGGATAAGCTCGTCCGCCTGAAGGACCAGCATCGCGAGCGGAGCCTGACGCCTGTCAACCGGGAGATTCGTCTGCGCATCCTGAATGTGAGGCCGGTTCAGGGTGGGATGCTGGCCGATATCCGCCTGCATAGCCGCTTCCTGTACCGCATTCAGGGGACCGATCATCTGGAGGAGCGAATCGAGAAGGAATGCGTCTTCCTCTCCGCCGGTCGCAAGGAGTGGGGCATCGCCGGCATCGAGCCGGATCTCCGCGAGCGCCTGGATGATGCGCATAGTTTTGCTTCCGGCGTCCCGCCCGCGCGGACATCCGCGTCAGCGGCGTTTTTTTCTGCCGCTTATTCGCAGCCGCAGCTTATGCCGAATCCGCGCGCGGAATTGCGCAAAGCTTCCGCCTACGACCGGCAGGGCGCCGCCGCCTATGCCGACCGGTATTGGGAAAGCGCCAATCCCGCCTATGTGGAATTCGAGGTCGATTGCTCGAGCTATGTCTCCCAATGCATCTTTGCAGGCGGAGCGCCGATGAACTATACTGATAGAAGAGATTCCGGCTGGTGGTACAGCGGCATGAGCGGCAGCCGGGAGAATTGGAGCTACAGCTGGGCCGTTGCCGACAGCCTGCGCCGCTATCTGTCGGCAGGCCGGTCGCACGGGCTCCGGGCCAAAGTTGCGGGCAGCGCGCAGGAACTCGAACCCGGCGACGTCATCAGCTACTGCTGGAAGGGCGACGGCCGGTTTGGCCACAGCACGGTGGTTGCCGCAAAAGACAAGAACGGGATGCCGCTCGTCAATGCCCATACCGTAAGCAGCAAGCACCGATATTGGGATTACCGGGATTCGTATGCCTGGACGGAGAATACCAAGTATCTTTTTTTTCATATTGCGGATCTGTTCTGATTCCATCTTCAGGAGGTTTCCATGGCTAACAAAGTTAGAGTAGGGCTGATATACGGAGGCCGTTCCGGGGAGCACGACGTCTCCCTGCAGACGGCCCTCGCCGTCATAAGGGCGTTTGATCAAAGCAAGTACGAGATCCACCCGTTTTACATCGACCGCAAGGGAGGGTGGAGAACGGGACCCGCGTTGACCGGACCCGTCCAGTCCGTAGCGGAGCTCACCTTCGACCCGAAAGCCCGGGCGCTCGCGGCAGGAAGCCGGAACACCGGCGATGATGCGGGAGCCGCCCGGATTGGGAAGGAAGTCGCGGCGACGCCGGAGACGGCCGCGATGCCGCTCGCTCCGATCTTCGCGGCGGCGAACGGGGAGAGGGGACTCGATGTGGTCTTCCCGCTGCTGCACGGAACCTTCGGAGAAGACGGAACCATCCAGGGTCTCCTTGAAATGGCGGACATTCCCTACGTAGGCGGAGGAGTGCTCGCATCCGCCGTAGGAATGGATAAAGTGATGATGAAGAAACTATTCGCTGAGGAAGGGCTGCCTCAGTGCATGTTCCGCCATTTCACCCGGGCGCAGTGGGAGAAGGACCAGGTATTCTTCCTCATGGAGATCGAGATCGCCCTCGGCTACCCCTGCTTCGTCAAGCCGGCGAACCTGGGCTCCAGCGTCGGCATCTCCAAGGCGACGAACCGCGACGAACTGGTTGAAGGCATCAAGACCGCCTTCAAATACGACCGCAAGGTCATCGTCGAGGAGTTCGTCGACGCCCGCGAGATCGAAGTGGCGGTGCTGGGCAACGATGATCCGCATGCCTCCGTGGCCGGCGAGATCGTGGCCGGCGCGGATTTCTATGATTACCGGGCCAAGTACCTCGATGGCAAGTCGACGATGGTCATTCCGGCCGACCTGCCGGAAGAGCTGTCGGACCGCATCCGCGAGTTGGCCGTGCGCGCCTTTTGCGCCATCGACGGCAGCGGCCTGTCGCGGGTCGACTTCTTCGTGAGCCGGGCGGACAACTCCATCCTGATCAACGAGATCAACACCATGCCCGGTTTTACCCCCTACAGCATGTATCCGCTTCTGTGGAAGGAAACCGGCAAATCCTACGGTGAGCTGCTCGATGAACTGATCGGCTTCGCCGTGGAACGGCATGCGGACAAACAAAAGCTGCAGTTTACTTTTGACGCCGGAAGGTGATGAGATGGGCTTCTCGACGGAGTTCAATTCGATATGCAAATTCAAATCCGGGCGCGAGCTGGAGGACCTGTTCGAATACGGCAAGACCAAGATGCGCAAGAACGGCTTCCGCATCTATCCGACCGGGATGAAGCTGATCGCGTTTGACCCCGACAACCGGGCGGTGGCGATCGTGAAGATCAGCGCTTCCATTGCGGAGATCGACTTTCAGGGCCGGGAGGTCACCCTCGTCGAGATGGACCTGGTCCGCCGGCTGACTCCGCATGAGGCGGAGGTGGAGACGGCTCTGGCCGACGAGATGTTTTTCCGCGATCATCCGGGCGCGTGAGGCGAACATCCGCGGGCGTCCCGACACATCCGCGGGCGCCTCGACAGGCAGCTCTTGAGCGGCGCCTCATCCGGCAGCGGACAATCGGCCGGCCTCCCCCACCTCTCGGCAGGTGGGGTTTTTGCTGGAAAACGGCCATTGTCACAGACTCCGATGAAATTTGGGGGAAGCTCCGGTGGTTTTTGACAGTCAACTCTACTATACTGGGAATTAAGAGATTAACCGAAATGAGTGATAATCATGGCTGAGCCCACCAATGTCCATTATTCCGCGAGCGGCAAGAGCTTTACGGCGGTTGCGATCAACACGGCGGCCAAGGCCGGGGAATGGATCAAGAGCAAGCTGGGTGCGTATACCTCATTGAATACGAAGACATCGCCGGCCGATCTGGTGACCGAGATCGATAAAGGGTCGGAGAAGCTGATCAAGAATCTCATCATGACCCATTTTCCCGAGCATTCCTTCCTGGGAGAAGAGGGCGTAGAGCCCGGTCCGCTGGCCTCCGCTCAGGCGCTGGAGAATGTGAAGGACGCAGATTACCTGTGGATCGTCGACCCCATCGACGGAACGACCAATTTCGTGCACGGCTTCCCGTTCTTCTCGGTGTCGATCGCTCTCGCCTTCAAGGGAGAGGTGATCGTCGGCGTGGTGTATGATCCATCCCGCGATGAACTCTTCGTAGCGGAAAAAGGCAAAGGAGCGTATCTGCGGGGCAAACCGATCCATGTGTCCACGGAAGCCGTGCTGGCGGACAGCCTGCTGGCGACCGGGTTCCCCATCGATCAGGTCGCGGCATTGCCCGCAAATATGAGGGGGCTGACGGCGGTTCTCCCCAAGGTTCGCAACGTTCGCAACGGCGGTTCGGCCGCTCTCCATCTGGCCTATGTGGCGGCCGGCCGGCTGAGCGGCTTCTGGGAAATCAACCTCAACGCCTGGGATTTGGCGGCAGGATCGCTTCTCGTTCAGGAAGCGGGCGGCCGGATCACGGACACGTCGGGCGCACCTTACCACTTGGGAGTGCGCCATGTCGTCGCGACGAATCACCGGATTCACCAGGAGCTCCTCCGGGTATTGCAGACAGCGGAAGCGACGGGTGTCTAGGAGCACATAGCAAGCAAGTTCTCGAAGCAGGCGGAATCTCCGTCTGTTTCTTTTTTTATCCCCGGAATTCCGCGCGCGAGCCGGCCTAATCCGCCTCCTTGTGAGCCGCTATAGCCACAGCATGCATAAGAGAAAGGGAGCAAGGGGAAGATATTGGGAAATATGTGGGAGGAGCACTATGCTACGAAGAAAAGGGCAAAAGATCGGAAATAAGGGCGGGACCGGGAAATCGGGCGCGAAACAGACCGGAGCCGGCGGAAACAACGGCACTCTGCCCGAACAAATGCTCAAACCGGAATCCGTGCAAACCGCGCTTGCGGCAAATGAAAAGTACATAACAACCCATTTGAATAAGGACAGCGCGATTCTTTATCGTCGCTTTCAAACCGGACGCACCGCCAAACGTCCAGCCTTGCTGGTTGCGGTCTCCGGCATTATTGACAAGGCGATTTTGAACGAGGATGTTCTCAAGCCCGTCATGAACATGGAGCCGCCCGAAGATTGTGGCGATCTGATCCAATATTTGCAGGAATCGGTCTTGCCGGTTGTCAACATTCAAGAAGTGACGGATCTTGCGCAGGCAGTCAAGCTCGTTCTGCTTGGGCAAGCGGCGCTGTTTATCGAAGGCGCCGGGAAAGCGCTCCTGATCGGTGCGGAATCATGGAAGTCCAGATCCATTGAACAGCCCACATCGGAAAGCGTCCTGCGCGGGCCGAAGGATTCTTTCGTCGAAGATTTGCAGATCAATCTATCCATGATCCGGAGAAGAATTCACGATCCGCAGTTGCGGCTTGAAACGTTGACCATCGGGTCGATTACGCAGACCAAGGTGATGTACGTTTATCTTGAAGGAATCGCGAACGACGGGGTTGTGCAGGAAGTGCAAAAACGGCTGGCGGAGATCAAGACCGACTCGATCCTGTATGCGGGCGACATCGAAGGGTTCATCGAAGATACGACGATAACTCTATTTCCAACAATCAGCTATACGGAAAAGCCGGATACCGTCGTCTCACGGATTCTGGATGGCAGAGTGGCGATTCTTATCGATGGAACACCGGTCGTTTTGACGGTTCCCGACCTGTTGACCAGCCATTTTCAAGCGTCAGACGACTATACCAGCCGTCCCTTTTTTGCCAGCTTCTCCCGTATGCTGCGAATCATTGCCTTTTTGGCGACCATCATGCTCCCTGGTTTATTCGTTGCCGTCCAATATTACCACGTGGTGCTCATTCCTTATTCGCTCTTAATCCGCTTGGTCAAAGCGAGGGAGGGGGTCCCTTTCCAGCTTTATATCGAGGTTTTCCTCATGATGGGAGTATTTGAAATCGTCAAGGAAACAGGTCTGCGCATGCCGCGGCCTGTCGGACAAGCGATTAGCGTCGTGGGGGGACTCCTGCTCGGAACGGCCGCTGTGGACGCCGGGCTGGTCGGGCTTCCCGCGGTCGTTGTCGTGGCTTTTGCGGGGATGTCCACCTTCCTGATTCCCACCCTGGATGCGCCGATCACTTTGCTCCGCGTGCTGTTTGTTATAGCCGGTTCCATGTTGGGCATTTACGGAATTCTTTTGCTTGGAATGATCGTGGTCACTCACTTGGCGTCGCTCCGTTCCTTCGGGGTTTCTTACACGTCGCCTTTGTTTCCGATCGTTTGGGAGGATTGGCGAGATGCGTATGTGCGCATGCCGATAAGAACGCTTTGGCACAGGCCGAAATCATTGAAGCCCGGCGATTACGCACGTCAGGAGCATGGAGGAGAATCCGGTGAAGATCCGAAGAATCAGGAGTAAATCCGGACTCGTTCCGTTAAAAGCACTGCTGCTGGTCGCCGTGCTGCTGCTTCCGTCCGGTTGCACGAGGGAGCTCAATGAAAGAATGATGGCATCCTTGATTGGCATTGACCAAAAGGATGACGGCACCATAAGGATGACGATGGGTTTTGTCAATCCGAATAAGCAGGGAACCGATGGCGCACTGACCGTTTACTCAGCCGAGGGGGAAACGGTTTTCGAAGCCGCCCGGAAGCTTATCCAGTTCGTTGGCAAGGAATTGTTATGGCCGTACATCAAGGTTGTTATTATAGGCCCCTCTGCAGCCAAACATGACTTGGCGCCTTTATTGGATTTTTTCAATAGAAATGATCAAATCCAGCCGAATCCGTATATTGTCTTATCACAAGGGCCTGCCGAAGAGATTGTAAACCTGAAGTCGGAAGTGCCTGTTTTGCTCAGCCTTATCATCGAGGAACAGATTGACAATCAATCGTTGTTGGCCATGGCGCCTCAGGTGAAGCTGTACCAGTTTAACGAGATGATGTATGCTCCAGGCGGCGTTGGGTATGCGGCTGTGATCAAAAAAGTTAACTCTAAAGGCGAGTTTGTCCCGAAGGTTGAAGGGATGGCGGTACTTAAGGAAGGCAAAAAAATCGGCGAATTGGATGCCCGGCAAGCCAGGGGGGTGCTTTGGGCACAAGGCGAGGTACAAGGCGGGATTCTGGTTGTTCCCATAGAGAAGGATTTCGGTAAGGCGGATGGCAAGCTCTCTCTTGAAATATTGGGAACCTGTCGGGCATCGATCAAACCCTCGCTGAAGGGCAAAGATCTGTCCGCAACGATCGAAATCAACTGCCGGTTGGGGATTGGCGAGGTGCTTGGCCATCTTCCGATGAATTCAGCCGAGATTGCCACGATCGAGCAGTTGGCCGCGCAGCAAATTGAGAAAGAAATCAGGGGGGCTCTGGAGGTCACGCAGGGGAAATGGAAAACAGACGTATTCGGGATCTCCCGGGCGGTCGAAAAAAAATATCCAGCCTATTGGAATTCCCATAAAGAGGAATGGGGCGAGATTTTTGCCCGGCTACCAATCGATACAAAGGCTTCCGTCAGGATTGAAGAGCTCGGTCTCATCGAATCATCAACCGGAAAGTAGGTGAAGGTATTGCAAAAAACTGCGATCACCACCAGGCAATCCTTCTTTGTCGCCATGCCGATCTTGGTCATCATGGGGCATTTCTTTTTGGTTCCGGTATACCTCAGATGCGCGGGGAGAGACTCCTGGCTTGGCGTTGTTGGCGGAATTCTTCTCAGTTCCGTGATCATTGCAGCTATGGGAAAATTGCAGGAGCGGCTATACGGAAAAACATTGGTCGAATGGGCGATCCAGTGGTTCGGTCCGTGGTTCGGTCGGATTGTCACGCTCCCGCTGATATTCTATTTCTTTGTTCTCTCTTTCATTACGTTGTACGGGTTCTCCGTGTTTATCGACTCCGAATTTTTGACCGAGCACCCGCGCTGGGCCATTGCCATTCCTTTTGGACTCGCAGCCATTTATATGGTCCACAAAGGGGTGGAGGTGATTGCCCGGGTATGCGAATGGATTCTCATCTACAACATTGTTGCGGGAATCATGGTATCGCTCTCGCTTATTGACAAGAAGGACTACAGCAAATTGCTGCCGATGCTGAGCCATGGCTTGCGGCCCGTGATTCCCGTGACGATTCTCGTTCTGGCCGTATTCGGCGAACTGATCGCGATGCTTATGGTCAATGTGCGAAAGCCGGAAGCCAAATCCTTCTCCCACTCCAAAATGTACTGGATTCTTTACGTCGCCAATCTGTTTATTTTTCCGTCTTCCGTCACGGGTCCGGTAGCGATTTTCGGCCCAGATCAGGCCAAGCTCCTCATGTTCCCCATGGAAAGCATGGTGCGTCTGATCAATGTCGGGTTTATTGAGCGGTTTGACATTTACGGCCTCACCATCATGACGGTTTCGGCGCTTCTCCGCTTGGCGTTTCTTCACTATGCAACAAGCCTGGCCGTTACCCAGTGGCTTTCAATCAAGGATTATAGATGGACGAATGTAATCCTGGGAGTCGGCTTGACGGCGGCTTCCTTGCTTGTGTTTGACAACTATGTCGATCTGCTGGAATTCCTGCAAAAGTATTACGCTTACGGCATTGTCTTCAGCGCGTTGATTATTCTGCTATGGATCGGCACATCCTTCCCTTTCTCTTCAAAGCAAGAATCCAGGTAAATGTTGGGCGAATGTGCATGCTGGCGCGCACTTTCCCCCGCTGTATCGAACCTCCGGGGAAGGGGGCGAAGCGCGCCATCCGCTCTCCAATTTCGTCGAAGGACCCAGTTTTCTATTGATAAAATGAACGGCAACCAGTATACTTGTGCTAACAGCAGGACTGTAGTCCTAGCAGCATATCCGCGAAAAGGCAAACCTGTTGAAAAGCAGGGACGCAAAGCCACGGGCCTTAAGGACCAGTTTCCAAGGCAGCCGGGTTGCCGAACAAAGTGGTTGCACGACTCATCGGGAGACCGCTATTGCTTGGTTTTCGCACGATTCTCTATGAGTTAGTGAGGCGAAAAAATGCAAGCAGCTTATATCAATCCGTTCCTGATGTCCTCCTGTACTGTCATCGAGTCCTTGATTCAAGTCAAACCGACGCTCGGTGAGTTGAAAATCAAACAAATCGAAATTGGAGACGATCGTGTCTGGCTGAAGATTGGAATCGTCGGCGGAATGACCGGCGAAGTCGTCTTCGGGTTTCCTGAATCGGTGGCGCTGAAGATTGCCTCCGCCATGATGGGCGGGTACTCGCTCACCGAATTTGATGAGATTAGCCGGAGCGCCATTTCCGAGCTCACCAACATGATCAGCGGCAATGCCAGCACGCTGTTGTACAATCAAGGCATCGTCGTCGATATTACGCCGCCCTCCTTTATGGACTTGGGCAGTCAGATGGCGAGTACCGGCGCGAAAGCTTTGTCCATACCGCTGAATCTGCATTCCTATGGCGCGTTTGATATTTATGTGATTATGCGGTAAAGCACGGGTCAAACTCCCCGAGAAACGGTCCTTCTCTCTCTCAAGAGGATGGATAAGCCGTTTCTTTTTAGTTTTCGCGAATTCTAAGCCGAATAACTCTTGCCGGCTGAAAGCACAAACCGTCCGCTTCCCGTTAGGGAGCGGACGGTTTGTCTAAGCAGGACTGTCAGCCGAGGACGACTTCCACTTGATGCGTGCGGCCGTCGCCGACAACCGGGAGCACTTGCCCCGCGACTTCGCGACCGTCCAGCGTCAGCTTGGCAACACCTTTGGAGACATGGTGCGGATTGGAGATGCGGATGCGGTAGGTGTCTCCGCGGAAGGCACGCGTAATCGTATAGCCGTCCCATGCCTGCGGGATACAGGGGTCGAGCTTCAGCCCGTCGAAATCCGGCTGAATGCCGAGGATGGACTGAGTGATCGCGATGAAGTTCCAGGAAGCGGTGCCGGTCAGCCAGGAGTTCTTGGCTTCCCCATGGCGGACGGCATCCTTGCCGGCGATCATCTGGGAATACACATAGGGTTCCATGCGGTGCAGGTCGCTGATCTCCTCGCGGTAAGCCGGGGCGATCTTGCTGTACACCTCGAAGGCGCGGTCTCCGCGGCCGACGGCGGTTTCCGCGATCATGATCCACGGGTTGTTGTGGCAGAAGATGCCGGCATTCTCCTTGTAGCCTGGAGGGTAGGAGGAGATTTCGCCCAGGTTGATGTAATACTTGGAATAGGGCGGCTGCTGCAGCACGATCCCGTGCTGCGTCTCCAAGCGCTCGATCACGGAATCGAGCGCCTTAACCGCGTCGCCTGACTCCACGCCGATGCCGGCCATGACGCACATGCCCTGCGGCTCGATGAAGATCTGGCCTTCGGCGCATTCCTTCGAACCGATCTTGTCGCCGAAGTGGTCGTAGGCGCGCAGGAACCATTCGCCGTCGAAGCCGTGCTTCATCGTCGTCTCCCTCATGCCGGAGATCAAGGCATCCGCTTCGGCGGCCTCGGCTTCAAGGCCGCGGCGGCGGCATAGCTCCGCGTAATCGGGGCCGGCGAAGACGAACAAACCGGCGATGAAGATGGATTCGGCGACCTTGCCCTCGATGTTCTCCGTCGTCTGGAACGATTCGCCCGGCGTAGTGGAGAAGCAGTTCAGGTTCAGGCAGTCGTTCCAGTCGGCGCGGCCGATCAGCGGCAGCCCGTGGGGTCCGAGGTTGTGCGGAACATGGTAGAACGAGCGCTTCAGATGCTCGAACAGAGTGGCGGTGTTGTTCGGATCGTTGTCGAACGGCACTTCCTCGTCAAGAATGCCGAAATCTCCGGTCTCCTTGATATAAGCGGCGGTGCCGATGATCAGCCACAGCGGGTCGTCGTTGAAGCCGATGCCGACCTCGGTGTTGCCGCGCTTCGTGAGCGGCTGATATTGATGATAGGCGCTGCCGTCCGCGAACTGCGTGGCGGCGATGTCAAGAATCCGCTCGCGGGCGCGTTCCGGAATCTGATGGACGAAGCCGAGCAGGTCCTGGTTGGAATCGCGGAAGCCCATGCCGCGGCCGATCCCGGATTCGAAGTAGGAGGCGGAGCGGGACATGTTGAAGGTGACCATGCACTGATACGGATTCCAGATATTGACCATGCGGCCGAGCTTCTCGTCGCTCGTTTCGATCATGTATTTGGACAGCAGGTTGTTCCAGTAAGCGGCGAGCTCGGAGAGCGCGCGTTCGACATCGGAGGGAGTGGCAAAACGGGCGATCATCGCTTCGGCGCCGGTCTTGTTGACGACGTCCAGCGCTTCCCATTTCTCCTCCTGCGGATTCTCTACATAGCCGAGAATGAACACGAGCGTCTGTTCCTCGCCGGGAGCGAGCTCCAGGTTCAGGCAGTGCGAGCCGATCGGCGACCAGCCGCTCGCCACGGAGTTCGCCGACTGCCCGGCAGCCACAACCTGCGGTGTGTCCAACCCGTTGTACAGGCCGAGGAACGATTCGCGGTCGGTATCAAAGCCGTCGATAGCGCGGTTGACCGAGTAGAAGGCATAGTGGTCGCGGCGCTCGCGGTACTCCGTTTTGTGATAGATGACGGGGCCCTTGACTTCGACTTCGCCGATGCTCAGATTGCGCTGGAAGTTGGTCATATCGTCCTGAGCGTTCCACAGGCAGAACTCCACAAAGGAGAACAGCTTGACGCTCTTCGCCGCATCCGAGGTGTTCTTTACCGTGACTTTGTAGACTTCGCCGTTGAAACCGAGCGGCACGAAGGCCAACTGGTTGACCTGAATGCCGTTCCGGGCGCCGGTGATGGAGGTGTAGCCGAGACCGTGCCGACATTCATAGAAATCGAGCTCGCGCTTCACCGGCATCCAGCCCGGAGTCCAGAAGTCGCCCTGATCGTATAGATAGAAGTAGCGGCCGCCCGTGTCTGCGGGGATGTTGTTGTAGCGGTAGCGGGTGATGCGGCGCAGCCGGGCGTCGCGGTAGAAGCAGTACCCGCCGGCCGTGTTCGAGATCAGGCCGAAGAAGTTCTCGTTGCCCAGGTAATTGATCCAGGGATAAGGCGTCTGCGGGGTGGTGATGACATACTCCTTGCGGGCGTCGTCAAAATAACCGAATTTCACAATTCCAACTCCTCTCGTAATAGGGGAAAATCAATCTATAAACGCGCGTTCACAACGCGCCAAATGAACCCCGTTCAGGGGTTATTTGCGGGACATGATCATTGGAAAAAACGGCGGTAAAGGATACAGCGCGCGATTCGCTTCACCGGCTCAGCATGTTGTCAGCCTTAATCGTATGGATACGAACCGGCGGCAATTGGCAAGGAACAGGGTGCTGCATGCACGGTTTTCGGGTTGACAACGTACTGGGCAGAGGAGCAGGCAGGCCCGCACCATCTACCCGCCGTTTCGCCTGTCGCGGCACGTCTCCCGGATCACGAGCTCGGTGGGGAAGCTGACGGCGCTGAAGGCGGCGCTCTGCTTGCGGCACATGGCGACGATCGTTTCGGCGGCCGTCTGCGCCATCTCTGCGATCGGCAGGCGGACGGAGGTGAGCGCGGGCGCGAGGCGGGAAGCGATCGACGAGTCGTCGAAGCCGATCAGGGAGACGTCCTCCGGCACGCGCAGGCTGAATTCCCGGAAGGCGTCAAGCGCGCCGAGCGCCATCTCGTCATTAGCCGCGAAGTAAGCGGTGGGTCGTGCTCCGCCGGCGAGAAAGGCGGTGACTGCCTCGCGGGCCGGTTCGCGGCGAAAGTCTCCGTCCAGCACCAGCTCCTGCCGGAACGGGATGCCGTGTTCCTCCAGCGCGGATTCGTAAGCGCGGAACCTCTCCCGGCCGGAATGGGTATTCTGTCTGCCGCTGATGAAGGCGATCTCCCGGTGCCCAAGCCCGATCAGATGGGCGACCGCCGCGCTGCTCCCGGCAAAGTCCTTGGAATTGATGACGGAGACGGTACTGATGTCCATATGGTGGCGAGCAAGCTCGGCGGGATCGTAATCGATCAGCACGAGCGGCTCCCCGAGCTGAACGATGCTGCGGATTTCCTCCAGATTCTTCTGCGTTCCGACGATGACTCCGCCATCGATTCTTTTCTGGGAAAAGGCCTGGCGGACCTTCTGGAAATCCTCCTCGGAGTAAACGGTATGAATCAGCACGTAATACCCTAGGGCGTTGGCCGTATCGACCAGCGCGTCCACGAAGGGGGCGAAATAATTGTTCTGGTAGATGCGGTTGCTGCCGCGGGTCTTCTCGGCGGTGCTGATGACGAAGAGGCCGATGGTATCGGTGCCTTTGCCGGCCAGCACGCGGGCATTGGTGTTGGGCTCGTACTGATGCTCCTCGATCACCTTCATGACCTTCCGCCGGGTTTCCTCGGGAACGTTCGCATATTGATTGATCACTCGGGATACGGTGCTGCGGGACACTCCCGCAAGCCTGGCGATATCTTCGCTGCGCATGATCGGCTCCTTCTCGTAAACCCTACTCGTAAACGCGCGTTCACACCCATTGTAGTTCAATCGCAATCGCTTGGCAATGGTAAAAAAGAAAGCGCACCCACCTGAGGGGGATGCTCCGGCGCGCATGAACTTTTGGCCAATTGTGATATAATCGTTCACATGCTCGGCTAACTTTTCGTTAAAACTGGGGGCGCTTTCCGTGAAATTGCGCGTGATTGGGATAAGTTTCATCGTACTGTGCGTCTACGCGGCGCTAACCTATTATATCGGCTGGAACGGCTTGGTCTTCCTGGACGCGGCGGGAATGGCGGTGAGCGGCTGGGTGTATTGGACCCTGCTTGCCGTGCTCGGCCTGTCGTATCTCATCGGCAGGCTTCCTTACGGACAGGGGCGGGTGACGCGTTTCCTCAAGGTGGTCGGCTCGTACTATTTCGGACTCCTGGAATATCTCATTATTTTGCTTCCTATTGCTGATCTGATCGTGCTGGTTTCGGCTGCGGCCGGGGCCGACCGATCCCGGCTCATCGTCGCCGTCGGCTGGACGGTTCTGGCTCTGCTTGCCTTTATCCTCGTCTACGGTTCATGGAATGCTTGGTCGCCGATCGTCCGCACGTACGAGCTTGAGATCGACAAGCCTTGCGGCGAGCGCAATCAATTGAAGGTGGTCATGGCCTCTGATATTCACCTCGGCAACATTGTCGGCAACCGCCACCTCGGCCGGATGGTTGAGCGCATGAACAGGCTTGATCCGGATGTGGTGCTGTTGCCGGGAGATGTCATCGATGAGGACATCGAGCCGTTCGTACGCAATCGCATGGGGGACACTTTGCGGAAGCTGAAGGCCCGACTCGGTATTTACGTCTCGCTCGGCAACCATGAATACTATGGCGGACACATTGAAGAATATGTGAAACGCATGCAGGAGATCGGCATTCCGGTGCTCCGCGACGAATCCGTTCTTGTGGACGATTCGTTCTACGTCGTCGGGCGCAAGGACAAGACCGCCGAAGGCAGGGAGTATGGCGGCCGTTTGCCGGTGGCAGACCTGTTGGCGGGACTCGATGCAAGCCGGCCGATCCTGCTGATGGACCATCAGCCATACGGCTTTGCTGCGTCCGCCGAGGCGGGAGCGGACTTGCTCGTGTGCGGCCACACCCATCGCGGGCAGTTCGCGCCAAACCATTTGGTGACCGGGCGCATGTACGAGCTGGACTGGGGCTATATGCGCAAGGGGCGCATGCATGTCGCCGTTTCGTCGGGCTTCGGCACCTGGGGGCCTGCCATCCGGCTGGCCAGCCGTTCCGAGATCATGGAGCTAACGATCCGCTTCAAACCCGAGAGGGGGACTGCGGAGGGGAAGCCTCAATGATCTGCGATTTGCGAAGATGGGGCGATGCGAATCGCAGGGGAATTAATGTATGGAAATAGGCGGTCGTTTCCCCGTATAGAGGGAGAGCTCCGCCAGCTGTCCAGGTTGAGCGCTGGCTCGCCTTGGTCTTCGTCGTCCCTCCGATCCGGCTGCTCTGGGGCGCGCTGCGGCACGATTGCGGCACGAGCTGGGGGCAAAACTGCAAAACTGCAAAACTGCAAAACTGCAAAACTGCAAAACTGCAGTAAATTTCCGCAAAATCCGTCCTCCAGCCCTGTTTTCCTGCAAAAACTATTTAGCCGAAGTGGTCAAACGGGATGTTCTGCGCACGGTGTTTGGCATTGAAGCCGATCTGGTAGCGGATCCGCGCACCGCCGTTCCGTTGTGCCTGCCACGAGCTGGCGGGAAGGGATTCGGCGAGCGCTCCTGGAGACGGCCCCGGACGAGAGAAGCCGGGTCTGAACCGGCCATTCGCCGCTGCCGATGCGGCTTGTGATCCAGCCGATGATCTGCTGATGCAGGGACAGAGAAGAGACGCGGTTCGGCTGCCAATCCATCGGCCATTCTCTTTTCGCCCTAATTGGTTGGTTCCGTAACCAGCCAATTGGCCGTTTGCATCCGTTATGCCGCAATTCTAATAGGATGAAAAGGGCGGGAGGACGACCATGGAAGCAGGAGTGCACGGATTTATTTTTTGCGTTGGGCCTGATTATGCCTTTAGGCATCCAGAATCTGTTTATTTTTACGCAGGGGGCGGAGCAGGAGAGCCTGGCAAAGGCGTTTCCCGCAGCGATCGCGGCGGCCGTCTGCGACACATTGATGATCCTGGTCGCGGTCTGGGGGGTGGCGGCTGCAGTCAGGGAGATCGCTTGGCTGACTGGTGAAGCGACGGAATTCGTGGCTATTTTATGTCCAAATCATATTTAATAAAGAACGATTATATCGAAAAATAGCTATGGAAAAGAACGATTCGTTTCGTATAATGAAATCAGCGTTAAGTTAAGTGACATTGAGAAGAACAGGAACGGGGATGCTCGCGATGAAAAGGATCGGATATTGCGATACGACGCTGAGGGACGGAGAGCAGGCGGCGGGGGTTGCTTTCACGGCAGAGGAGAAGCGGGAGATCGCCAAGATGCTGGCCTGCGCCGGCGTGGAGCAGATCGAAGCCGGCACGCCGGCGATGGGACCGGACGAAGAGGCCGCCATCCGCAGCATCGTCGAGCTGGATTTGCCGGTGGTGATCTCCACCTGGAACCGCGCGCTGGCCAAGGACATCGATGCCACGCTGCGGACCGGCGCCAAGTGGGCTCATCTGACGCTGCCCGCATCCGAGTTGCATATCCGCGACAAGCTCGGGCTCACCAAGACCGGCGCGTTGTCCCTCATCCGCCGGGCGGCCGAATACGGTATGAAGCGCGGGCTTCAAGTCTCCGTCGGGCTGGAGGATGCCTCGCGGGCGGACATCTCTTTCCTGGCGCTTGTGATCAACACACTGTATGAAGATGGAGTTCGCCGATTCCGCTATGCCGATACGGTGTCGGCGCTGAACCCGACGACAACGGAAGAGCGGATCAAGACGATCGTCGATTCCACGCCGTCGGATGTGAAGCTTGAATTCCACGGCCACAACGACTTCGGCTTGGCCACCGCCAATACCCTCGCCGCCTTGTCGGCCGGCGCGGCCATCGCCAGCACGACCGTCGCCGGCCTCGGCGAGCGGGCCGGCAACGCCGCCATGGAGGAGGTTTCCATGGCCTGGCGCCATCTGTACCAAGGCTGCGACTGGCTGAAGGCGGAGTGGTTTCAACCGCTCGCCGATTGCGTCAGCCGGGCTTCGGGCCGCCGGATGCCGGAAGCGAAGCCCATCGTCGGCAGCATGGTCTACGCGCACGAATCGGGCATTCACGTGGACGGTCTCATCAAGAACCGCTCGGTCTACCAATGCTTCGAGCCGGAGGAACTGTGCCGGGAGCACAGCTTCCTGCTGGGCAAGCACTCCGGGCTTCACTCTCTGGAGCATGCGCTGAGCCTGGAGGGAGTCGATATGAACCGCATCGGCGGGGCGAAGCTGCTGGTTCAGGTGCGCAAGGAAGCGGAGAAGCTCAAGCGCCCGATCGCTCCGCGGGAAGTCGCCGATCTGGCCCGCCGCTTGGAAGTCGGTCAATTGAATTAACCCGAATTTACTGGGATTCTTAGAGAAAAGCGCATAGCCCCATCGGATAGGGGGACCCGCAGAAGGAGAGGAACGACAGGACGCACTGAGGTCAATCATTTTCTCCCGAGCTCAAAGCGGAGGCGGCGGGCGAAGGAAGCTTGACCGACGGGAACGGGTAGCGTAAAGCGGGCTGCTCTCCGGCAGGATCGATACCTGGCGGAGAGCAGCCCGTTATTTGTTCATGAGGCGAAGCGTTTGCGCTTGCCGCTCTCAGCGGAAGAAGGTTCAAGGCTGCGAGTGAAGGGGTTGACCGCTTCCCGGTTCATGTTCCCCGAATTGAGAAAAGGAGAGCTCGCAACCGCATTGCAGGCCGATACCCGCCTGGATATGGTCGCGGTCGAGGATATCGCCTCTTTTGTGCGCGCTTCGTTCGAGGATCCGGCTCGGTTCAACCGCATGACTCTTGAACTGGCGGGCGATTCGCCCACCATGGGCGAGGCTGCCGCCGCCTTGGGCAGGGTTACGGGCAAGAAAGTGGTGTCGATATCTCTAAGCCCTGCCGAGGCCCTCGCAAAGGGGATGCATCCCAGTGTCGTCAATTCTCAGGATTACCGGAATCGGATCGGCTTTCAGGTAGACATTGCGGCGCTAAATCGGTACGGGATTCCGCTCACGACGTTCGAGCAGTGGGCGCACAAGCAGAGCGGCAGGATCGTCATCGAGTAAGGCTAGGCGGAGATAAGATCAAGCGAGTCTTCGACATTCAGAAGCCTGCGGGCCGGTCAGTTCGTCCGCTCCAGCTCCAGAGCGCCGATCAATCCGTCCGCTTCAACTCCAGAGCGCCGGTTACCGCGTCGTGCAGGACGAGCTGGCCTTCATAGGAGCGGCCGTCCTCTCCGGTGAACTTGAGCTTGCCGGTGCGACCCTTTTCGGCCAACTGGCGCACCATGCTGTCCGACAGCTTCTTGCCGAAGCTGTCCTTCCAGATCACGAAGCCGCAGCCTTCTTTGTAGTGGCTGCAGCCATAGCCTTTGCGGCCCATGAACAGCTGGCCGCCGCAGCCGGGCCGCGGGCAGCGGGCGACCGGCTTGCGCTCCCCCGGCGCCGGCGTCGCCGGGAGGCCTCGCTCGCCGCCGCGCGTGCTGCTTGGCGCAGCGGGGCCGGCGAGGCCCGGCGCCGTTGCGCCTGTCCGCGTGCGCTCGTCGCCCGCGCCGCTGTGCCCGCCTGCCGCGCCGCTGCTCGCCGCTGCAGCCCGCTTGGCGTCCGCCCGCCCGCGCCCTGACACATCCGCGCCGCCGTTGCTGCTGCCGCCGCTGTTCGCTGCCGCGCGGCGGCCGCTGTCCGCCGTCGCCTGCTTGTCGGCGTCCGCCCGCCCGCCTGCGTCCGCCGTCCGCGCCGCGCCTTTCGCCCGCGCGCTTCCGCCGCTCTTGCGGCCCGCCTCGGCGGTCTCGCCGAAGGCTGCCCTGTCGGCGGTGGCCTGCCCGCTCACTTTGTCGACGATCAGCCGCGCGAACAGCTTGACCTTCTCCATGAACGCCGCGCTGTCGGCCTGCCCGCGGGCGATCTCGCTCAGCCGCCGCTCCCAGTGGCCGGTCATCTCCGGCGAGGCGAGCAGCTCGACGCCCGCCCCGCGAATCAGCTCGATCGCCATGCGCCCCTTCGGTGTGATGGCGATTTTCTTGCCCTGCATGTCGATGTAGCCGACCTGCTTCAGCCGCTCGATCGTGGCCGCCCGGGTGGCCGGCGTGCCGAGCCCCGAGTCCTTCATCGCGTCGCGCAGCTCTTCGTCCTCGACCTGCTTGCCGGCGCTTTCCATCGCTCTAAGCAGCGTTCCTTCCGTATACGCTTTGGGCGGCTGCGTCTCCTTCTCCACGGCGTTCGCTTCCTCGCAGCGCACGGGCTCGTCCCGGCTCAGCACGAACGGGGAGGAGGTTTCCTCCGCCGCGTCCTGCTCTTGCTCGCGCTCCTGCTCCGCCGCTCCGCCCCCTTTCGCGCTCCGCCGCGCCCCGGCCTTGGCCCGGACGGATTCCTCGCCGGCGTAGATCGCCTTCCAGCCCTCGGCGAGCCGCTCCTTGACCGTCGTCTTGAACCGTTCGCCCTCTGCCTCCGTCAGCACCGTGTGCACCTTGTATTCGGCCGGGGGGTAGAACTGGGCGAGGAAGCGGCGCACGACGAGATCGTAGATCTTTCGCTCATCGGGGGCAAGGCTCCCCGGCTTCTTCTTCGTCGGCAGGATCGCATGGTGATCCTCGACCTTGGCGGGGTTGCACACCGCCTTGTTGTTGCGGTGAACTCGCCCGGGGTCCGCTGCCGCCGCAAGCTCGCCGTACTCCGTCCCTTTCAGCATCTCCAGCGATTTATGCATCTCCGGAATATTTTCTTCCGTTACATAATTGGAGTTGGTGCGGGGATAGGAGATGATCTTGTGCTTCTCGTAGAGCGCTTGCGCCACATCCAGCGTCTTCTTGGCCGAGAAGCCGAGCTTCGCATTCGCTTCGCGCTGCAAGAGAGTCAAGTCGTATAGCTTAAACGGATATTCCTTGGTCTCCTTCACCTCGTAAGACGCGATGACGCCGGGCTTGTCCGCAACCTTCGCGGCCAGCGACCGCGCCTTCTCGGGCTCTGTGATCCGGTCGCCCTGCCACAGCCCGCGGTACCGCGTGTCGCTCTGCCGGAAAAAGGCCTCCACCTCGTAGTATTTGGCCGATGTGAACGCCTCAATCTGCTTCTGCCGGTCATAAATGAGGGCGAGCACGGGCGTCTGAACGCGGCCGACCGAGAGCAGCACGTTATGCTTCACGGTGAATGCCCGCGAGCCGTTCATGCCGACCAGCCAATCCGCCTCGCTGCGCGCCCGCGCCGCCCGCGTCAGATTCTCATACTCTGCGCCGCTCTTGAGCTCCTTGAAGCCGCGGCGGATGGTCTCTGCCGTGAGGTCCGAGATCCACAGCCGGTCGACGGGCTGGCGCAGCTTCAGCTGCTGCTGAATGTAGGCGAAGATCAGCTGCCCCTCGCGCCCGGCGTCGCAGGCGTTCACGATCCGGCCGCACTGCTTGGCCAGGTCGCCGATCACCTTCAACTGGTCGCGCGTCCGGTAGACGGGAATCAGCTTGAAGGTGTCGGGGATGATCGGCAGGTCGGCCATCCGCCATTTTTTGTACTTGTCGTCGTATTTGTCGGGCTCCGCCAGCGTGATCAGGTGGCCGATCGCCCAGGTAATGATGTAGTTTTCGCCTTCCAGATGGGTGCGCCGGTTCGCGGCTTTAGGCTCGATGGCGGCGGCGATATTGCGGCCCATATCGGGCTTTTCGGCGATGACGAGGGTTTTCATAGGGTTAACCTCCCATCTGAGAAGTATAGCAGATTTCTGAGGAATAATATCCATTCGATCCGTGAAGGAGCTGCGCCTAACTAACGTTTCTCGAACGTTCCTCGATTTTCTCGCTGACTGCCCGGTTTGTGTACGCTTTTCTTGTGATTCTTCCGTCATGTTCGCTCAGCGCAGCTAGCAAGTGCAGCCTCCTTGCAGATAGACGAATCTGCCAGAATAAACAAGCGGCCAAGCAACCTTTTGCCCGTTCGCATCGTTAATTCTAGCGGGTGCTCAAAACAAGATTGCTGTCCGCTTCTTTACGAGAACCGTCTAATCTCGTATACTTGTGTTTTGAAACAAAGGAGGTTCTGCCCTTGAACTTACGTAAAATGGTTCCGCCCTCGCTTCTCCTGCTTCTCGCGCTGCCGCTTCTGCTGAGCTCCTGCGGGCTGTTCGCGCCAAGCTCGTACCGCTTTGTCGTGAACGGCAGCGAAGTGACGAAGCCGGCGGTTCTGGAAACCAGGCAAAAAGAGCTGTATGTTCCCGCGTCTTTTCTGAAGCAGAACCTGGGAATGGATGTCACCTGGACACCGGACGCCCAGCCGGCGGAACCATCCGCCAAGGGCGTCTATTATACCGATCGCGTGCAAACGCTCATGTATCACGACATCTGGCCGAAGGCGCAGCCGGGCCGCTCTTCCATCACGGTGGCGGATTTTCGCAGGCAGATGGAGCTGCTCAAGGAAAACGGTTTTCATGTCATCACCATGGATCAGTATGCCGATTTTATATTGAACAAAGGCAAGATTCCCGACAACGCGGTTCTGCTTACCTTTGACGACGGATACGAAACCTTCTATACCTATGCTTACCCGATCCTCAAGGAGTTCGGCTACACCGCTACCAATTTCCTCATCGTGTCCAGCGTGGACAATCCGAAGAAGCCGGGTTCTCCCAAGCTGAGATGGGACCAGATCAAGCGCATGAGGCAGGATGGCATGAGCTTTTACAGCCATACGTACGATCAGCATTATACCGTTCCCGTGAATGCCGAAGGCAAACAGAAGCCTGCTCTCATGCATTCCCAGTATCTGCCCAAGGAGCAGCGGATGGAGACCCCGGAAGAGTACCGCGACCGCATCACGAAAGATCTAACCAAGGCGGAGGAACGACTGAAGGCGGAACTCGGAAACAAGCGCAGCATTCTCTGCTTCCCTTACGGCAAATATAGCCTCACCACCCTGGAGGCAGCTAAAACCACCGGCATTCAGCTCATGTTCACCACCATGGAGGGCATCGACACGAGAGCGGACCGGATCAGCTTCCGCATGAACGGTTCCCTGGCGGGAGAGAAGCCGGAGACCCTGATCGAGCGGATGAAGCAGGGGGACAAAACACTGGAGAACAAGGAAACCAAGGGCTTCCTTGTTGTGAACGGCTTCGATCTGCCGCTGTCCGGTCTTGTGCCGGAAATGAAGGGCACGGAGCTGATGGTTCCCCTGCGGGAGTTTTGCGATGCAGCCCATATCGGGCTGACGCTGGACAAGAGAAGCCGGCGAATTGAGATAACCACCTTGTGATGGTAGAACCGCCTAAGCGCGCAAACAAGCATGGCCTTTTTTGTGCAAGCCCAATTATCGTTTCAAAAAGGGGTTGACCGAAACAATGGCAGCAAGCGGCAGTTTTTTCCAAAAATCGGCCAAATACCTGATCGTGATCGTACTGGTTATCGCGTTCCTCATGCGTCTGGATTATGTGATGAATTACAAGTTTCCCGAGATCAAGAACGACCAGTACAACTATACCGTGATGGCCGCGCAGATTATTGAACACGGCGAATACGGCTACAAGTCGGAGACCCCCAATGCCAAGGTTCCCCCGGGGTGGCCGCTGTTCCTCGTCGGGGTCTTCAAGGTGTTCGGCTATGCCGATATGAATCACACACTGACGGTCATCCGCGTGTTCAACTGTCTGTTCCTGACAGGCGCCATTTATTTCATCTATCTGATCGGCTGCCGTCTGTTCAACCGCGGGGCGGGGCTGATCGCGGCCATCGTCGCGACGATCTACGGACCCTATCTGTTTGTGACGGGGCTCATTCTTACGGAAAATATGTTCCTCTTCTTCTTCCTCGCGGCTGTCTATTATCAGGTGCGGATCATTCAGGACAACAAATCGTCCGATCACATCATCGCCGGGGCGCTCGCGGCGCTCGCCACTTTGGTCCGCCCGAACTCGATCATCATCACGATCGTGCCTTACCTGTTCCTGTGGGCCAAGCACAAGAAGCTGTTCCCGAAGCAGATCGCCATCGGCGCGGGAGCGTTCGCCGTGTGCATGCTGCCTTGGTGGATACGCAATGTCGTGACGCTGGACAAGTTCATCTTCCTCTCGCAGGGCTCAGGCAATCCTTTCCTGGCCGGAACCGAGCCTTATTTTAAACAATCCATCCCCTGGAACGACATCGACTACGATCACCAGACTGAGCTTGGCCTGGAGCGAATCAAACAGGGCTTGCAGGACGACCCCAACACCTGGATTCGCTGGTTTACGACCGGCAAGACCAATGCGATGTTCCTTCAAGGAATTTACTCGGCCAATTATTTCGACTACCTGGATTACAAGCTCTGGGAAAATGTTCTGCGCAATCTGCACAAATTCCTGGTTTACTGCGGGATTTCGCTCACGGCGATCATGCCGTTTATCCGCCGTCCTTACCGTTTCCTGGCGGTGCACTTCTTCCTGTTCCTCGGAGTGCAGCTGCTGTTCATTCCGGAAACCCGCTACACGCTCGGCATGATGCCGTTCCTGATGCTCACCGTCGCCGGAGTCGCGACCGATCTGATCGGTCTGGTCTGGAAAAGGGTCGCGAGCCGTCGGCTCGCGCGGACCGTTTAAACCGGGTTTATAAGAAAGGCCCGTCTCTTCGGAGGCGGGCTTTTTGGCGTAAAATGGTCAGGGAGAAGCGCAGCTGCGGCAATGATCGTGTTGGTATCGGCGGCGGGCAATGCGGAAGCTGCCGCGCCTGCCGCATCCGCGGAGAAAGTGACAATCGAAATGGAGACGGCGGAGCGGAATGTCATTAGCCCGTTTTCGGATCGGGGATGGGTGAGGGACCCGGCAATGCCGGGAATAAAACAGCCGATGCTTCCGAGGGGAGGCTTCGGCTGTTTTTCAATCCGTTTTTCATGGAATAGTGGGTCAATCAAACGCATCCCCACGCCTGCTTTGGCTGCGTACCGGCTGCCCCTGCTTGCGGCCGCCCTTCTCCTGGGCGCGCTGCTTCTCTTGCTCCTTGCGCGCCATGAAGGCGAGCTCCGCTTGCAGCTTGCGGTAGCTGTCGTAGCGCGAGCGGTCGAGCGTTCCGGCCCGCAGGGCGGCTTGCACGGCGCAGCCGGGTTCCTTGCGGTGCGAGCAGTCGGCGAAGCGACAGGCTTCCCCGAGCGCCTCCACGTCAGAGAACGCGGCGCCCATGCCTTCTTCCGCCGACCACAGCTGAAGCTCGCGCATCCCCGGCGTGTCGATCATCAGCGCTCCGCCGGCGAGCGGGATCAGCTCGCGGTGGGTGGTGGTGTGGCAGCCGCGGGAATCGTCCTCGCGGATGCCGCCGGTGGCCATCACTTCGCTCCCGGCCAGGTAGTTGGTCAGGGAGGATTTGCCGGCTCCCGACGAGCCGAGCAGCGTGAGGGTATGGCCGGGCTGCAGGTAGGGGGCCAGCTCCTCCATACCCGCGCCGGTCACCGCGCTCACGGCGTGAACGGGTACCCCGGGGGCGATGCCTTCCGTCTCGGCGATGAAGAGGGCCGGGTCCGGGCACAGGTCGGCCTTGTTCAGCAAGATGACCGGCTGGGCTCCGCTTTCCCAGGCGGGAATGAGGTAGCGCTCCAGGCGCCGGAGATTGAAATCGTGATTCAACGCGGCGATCAGGAACACGGTGTCGACGTTGACCGCAGCGATCTGCTCGTCGGTGGTGACGCCGGCATTTTTGCGGGAGAACTTGCTGCGTCGGGGAAGGATGGCGTGAATGGACGCCCGGCCGTCTTCGCAGCGGGGAGTCAGCGCCAGCCAGTCGCCGACGGAGGGATAATCCTCCCGCTCCAGCGCGGCGAAGCGGAACTTGCCGGTCACTTCGGCGAGGAGCTCGCCCTCCGCAGTTTGCACGGTATAGATATGCTTGTGCTCGGCCGTTACGCGGCCGGGCACATAGCCGAGCGCGGCATAAGGGGCGAATGTTTGATCCCAGTGAAGGTCCCAGCCCCAAGGGATCAGCTTGTCGGTATTCAGGGTTGTCGTAAGCGTTATCCTCCTATTGGATAGTGATTGCGCCGCCCGGGTTTTTGCAGGCAGCGATGATGGCGCGGTTGGTCGTTTCCCCGATCGGGTTGCGCTCGTAGTCGCCGTATTGCTCGCGAACGGCGAAGCCGGCCGCGGCGAGCCAGCCGTGGATATTTTCCAGGGTGGGGATGTGCTTGGCGCTTCGCGTCGCACGGATGTCGCGTTCGCCGTTAGGCAGGTCGAGCTCGATGCGCCCCCGGCTGTATGCCATTTGCGTGAGCGGGTCATAGCCTTCCGAGCAGCTGATCACCCTGCCGCGGATTCCGTGCTCGTCGGCACCGGCGAAATAGGTGCTCTCCTTGCCGGAGCCGAAAAAGCGCTCGGGATGGGCGAACAGATTGAAATCGAAATAGAGCAGACCGCCGTCCTTCAACGCCGCTGCCGCCTTGCGAATGAACAGCTCCTGGGCTTGCCGGTAATCGCCGTTCGTTTCGATGTTGATCAGAATGTTTCCGGCGAGGATGACGGCGTCGAAGCCTTGTCCCCAGTCGCTATCGAGGGCGCCGGCCCGGTAATGGCGCAGGTTGGCGAGCCCCGCCGCCTTCGCCGGAATGCGCGCGAGCATCGCCTCGTCGCGGTCAAACCCGACCGCCGTATGCCCCGCCCGCGCGAGAGGGACGAGGATCCGCCCGCCGCCGCAGCAAACCTCGAGGATGTTGAGCGGGGCGCCGCCGAGAAAAGCGAGCAGGAATTCGACGTCGTCGGTTTGATTTTCCTGCTGTTCGTACAGGCTCGCATACCAGCGGGCGCGAATTTGATCGATGTCCATGTTCATGTATCCCTTCGCTATTCGAATGAGGTCATCTGCCCCGTCGTGCCGGACCGACGGTTGCCCAAAGCAGCAGGATTCGCAGAACGATTCCGAGGCTTCCGCGGCGAGCAGGCTGGCTCCGCAGAGAGTACGGTCTGGCGAGGCTTGCGCCTTTTTCCGGGTCATGCTCCCATTGGATTGCACTTCCAGTATAGGAGCCTGCGGCTGAGGGAGGAAAGAGAAAGAACAAGTATAATCGAATATGATCGTAGAAGCTTGAATTGGCACCGGGCAGATGAGAGGATGCGACGGCAAGATTCGCAAGGACCGACGGCTGCGGTTGTTGAGAGGATGCGACGGCAAGATTCACGTGGACCGACGGCAGCAGGTGTTGAGAGGATGACGATGGGACGACAGGCAAAGCCAACGCATGAGTTGGCGAGGGAGGGCTTCAGCGGAGGGCGGCATTGGTTGCCGGCAAATAAACGGCCGATTTTCATAGATAGAACGGGAAAACTGCGGGCTAATCCGCAAAACAACTATGACACCACGATGTCACCGCCCTAGCCCTGCACGGAATCGGACGGATGGTCCTTGAGAGGTAAACGAAGAACTGTCGGGTTGAATCATCTAACGGACATGAGCGACTGTTATAGCCGAAAATTCATGCTGCTGGCGATTTAACGGACATGAGCGACGCTTATCCCTTGATATTTTTTTTGTCGGCAAAATTCTGCTTCTAAGCGTCACGCATGTCCGTTACAAACGGGATAGGACGGTTTTGGCCGGATAAGCGTCGCTGATGTCCGTTATCTGCTACGCTCCCTGATCAAGATGAGATTATTCTCGGAGCGCTTGGTCATGCTACTTGCGTATGTCAGGCTTGCTGCTAAGCCATTGGCAAAAATGCCTGCTAAATCGTCAGCAGTGCAGGTTTCGAGCGGGAACGGTCAATAATATCCGCAACGTGATTCAACCAGTTCGCCCCTGTCGCGGCATTAGGTTTGACAAAACCTTGAAACTGCTGTATAGTACCTTCTTGTACCAAACTCAACCAACCCCATACTTGCCTGTTGACCGAATCCTATCCCCGCTACGCCGCTTTATCCTTCCTTCCAGGATTTCAGATTCCCGCCGGTGAAACGATTCTTATGACAGGCTCGACAAGCTTAATTCACACTGGCGCGGTCATCGGAGCCGCAAGGATGGAAGAGAGGCAGGGCTTTCATTGTTTTAAGATCACGATTGTCTGAATCAGGTATGTGAGTTTGTCCAAGGTCGTCCCGCTGGGGCGGCTTTTTCTACTTTCTTAAGAAATTCCTTAACAAGTCGCTAACAACAATATGATAAAGTGGCGGAGGGGGTGATCGGGTTGGCCAAGATTATGATGGTGGAGGATGCTGGAGTTGGCTTGGGGCTGCGACTTCGAAGGAGAGATACGCGGACAGTGGACGTTCCCATTCAGAAGCTCCGCAAGAAGCTGGGGTGGGAAGGGGGCAATTCAAACCGTGTACAAGCTGGGCTATCGGCTGGAGGCGGGAAAATGAGTTTCCGGCAAAAAGCGCTCCTGCTCGCCCTGGCCCTCTTTCTCGCCGCTTTTGACGCCGGCATCTTCCTGGCGGCCCAAATCGCCTTTCAAAGAAGCTTATGCGGGGGAGCGGGAACGGTCGCTGAACGAGCCCTATTTTATAACCGCGTCCATGACCCACGATCTCTGCGTCATCGAACAGCGGTCGTCAGAAGACGTGGACCGCGCCTTGGAGTCGCTCTTCTCGGGCTACGCGGCCTATTACCGGGCAAAGACGCCTCACCACCACAACCGTTGTGGGGGAGGCGTCTTTCTCTGCGCTTGATCGAATCGGACATTGGGGCAAGTACCGGAACCGGAAGACCGGGGCGGGCTTCGGCGGCCTTAAGGAGAGCTCCGCCGACCAGCGGGCGCTGTCAGTCCGCCCGTTCCGCCATGCGAGCAAAAGATGCTTCCGCCGCTTCCAGTGTGTAGGTAATGTCGGCTTCCGTGTGGGCCGTTGTCAGGAACCAGGCTTCATATTTGGAGGGGGCGAGGCAGATGCCCTTGTCCAGCATGAGCCGGAAGAAGCGGGCGAAGGCTTCGCCGTCCGTGTCCTTCGCTTCATCGTAGTTCGTGACCGGATGGTCGCAGAAATGCGTCGAGAACGAGCCGCGGATGCGGTTCACCGTCAGCGGGATGCCGTGGCGGCGCGCCGATTCGGCGATGCCGTCGGTCAGCCGGACGGCGAGCTTGTCCATCTGCGCATAGACGCCCGGCTCGGCCAGGGCCTCCAGGCAGGCGATGCCGCTCGCGATGGAAGCGGGGTTGCCCGCCATAGTCCCGGCCTGATAGGCCGGACCGAGCGGCGCGACCTGCTCCATGATCTCGCGGCGCCCGCCGTAGGCGCCGATCGGCAGCCCGCCGCCGATGATCTTGCCGAGCGCCGTGAGGTCCGGCCGGATGGCGCGGAAGAATGCGGCGCGGGCATCGGCCGCATCGGCCGCGGCGGTGCCGGGCGGGCTCGCTGCATCGGCGGCGTTGGCCAGGCTCGCTGCCGCGGGAGCGTTGGCTAGGCTCGCTGCCGATGCAGTGCCTGGGCCGTCCAGGCTATCCGCGCGGATCGGCTCCGGCACGAGGCCCTCATACGTCTGCGCCGAGCCGTAATGGAAGCGGAAAGCGGTGATGACCTCGTCGTAGATGACGAGGGCGCCGTGCTCGCGCGCCAGCTTGCCGAGCCCCTCAAGGAAGCCCGGCTTCGGCATGACCATGCCGAAGTTGCCGACGATGGGCTCGACCATGACGGCGGCGGTCTCCGCTCCCCAGCGCTCCAGGGCGGCCGCGAGCGCGTCCAGATCGTTGAACGGCACGGTGATCACCTCGCCGGCGATGCTCTGCGGCACCCCGGCGCTGTCGGGCGTGCCGAGAGTGGAGGGGCCGGAGCCGGCGGCCACCAGCACGAGGTCGGAGTGGCCGTGATAGCAGCCGGCGAACTTGATGATCTTGCTGCGGCCGGTGAAGGCGCGGGCGACGCGGATGACGGTCATGACGGCTTCCGTGCCGGAATTGACGAAGCGCACCTTGTCGAGCGAGGGGATGGCGCTCTTCAGCATCCGCGCGAGCTTAATCTCAAGCTCCGTCGGGGTGCCGTAGAGCACGCCGGTCTGCGCTGCCCGGACGATCGCTTCCGTCACATGGGGATGCGCGTGACCGAGGATAATCGGTCCATACGCGCATAGATAGTCAATGTAGCGGTTGCCGTCTTCATCCCAGAAGTGGGCGCCCTGCCCGCGCTTCATGAAGACGGGAGCTCCGCCGCCCACGGCCTTGAACGAGCGGGAGGGAGAGTTCACCCCGCCGACGATATGGGTGAGGGCCTCCTCGTATAACGCTTCGGAACGGGTACGGTTCATCCGTTGATGCACTCCTCTATCATTTCTGGAAATTTTAATGATCTGGGATATCGCTATTCCGCTGATAAGGGTGGATCATGCAGAAATAGTGCCTTCCCATATCGCTATCTCGGGAAAACGAATCGGTTTTCGCCTGCAAAGGTACATTTAGTGATATGAGATATTGCTATTCCGGCGAGCAAAGGCCGTTGATTGGAAATAGCAATTTCGCATATCGTATTTCGACGAGCAAAGGCTGTTGCCAGGAAATAGCGATTTCACATATCGTATTTCGACGAGCAAAGGCTGCTGTCCGGAAATAGCGATTTCCTAATCATTATTTCGGCAGTCCTTGGGCAAACGCGCCATTCTTATGCGGATCATGGGCGAGTTAAGCCCTTGATCGGCGAGTTAAGCCCCTGATTACGAGGCGCCGGGCGACGGCGAGGACGAGGACGAGGCGTCCGGAACCGCCGATCCCGAAGAAGACGCCGTCTCCTGCTGCTTGTCCAGTAAATCCTTGATGAAAGACCGCACCGCCGCTTCGTCGGTGCCGACCACCTGGGCTCCGCCCACGCGCAGATCTTGAACGAGATCGTTAGGCGGCAATTGCTGGCTGGCGACGGTTCCGGTCATCACCTTGTAGCCGAGGGTGCTGAGGCGAAGCATGTCGTTGACCGACAGGTTCGTATCGATATAAGGGTCCACGGAAGAGATGATCTTCGGCAGATTCAGAATGTTCGTCGTGGTCTGCATTTTCTTGGCGACGGCGGTGATAAATTTGCGCTGGCGCTCCGTCCGCGAGAAGTCAGAGGTGGCATCGTGGCGGAAGCGAACATATTGCAGCGCGGTCTTGCCGTCCAGGTGCTGATAGCCCTTCTTGAGGTGGATATCGAACTCATGGCCGTCCCACGCATCCTCATAGTTCATGTCCTTCTCCACGTCCAGGTCGATTCCGCCGATGGCGTCGACGAGCGACATGAAGCCTTGAAAATCGGTATACACATAATACTGAATCTGCAGGCCGGTTAACTGGCTGACCGTCTCGACGGTGAGATTCGGCCCGCCGTAAGCGAGAGCGGAGTTAATCCGGTCCTTGCCGTGGCCCGGTATAGTGACATACGTATCCCGCAAAATCGAGAACAGAGCGGCCTTCTTGGTGACCGGATCGATGGAGGCGATGATGATGGAGTCGGAGCGGGGGATTTCCCCGTTTTTTTTGCCCCGGGAGTCTCCGCCGAGAAGCAGGATGTTCACCCGGTCCTGGCCCACCCATTCCGGCGGAACGTAATTGGAGGCCGAATTCTGGCCTTCGGCATTGGTCTTGCCGCTTCCATCGAGGATGCTGGAGATCGCTCCTCCTTTGTGGAGGCCGTTTAGAGAGCTGTATAAAGAATATCCATAATACCCAACTGAGATCAACGCGACAAAAGACAAGGTCAGCGCGAGCCACTTGATTGCTTTGCGCATTCACAAACTCCTTCCGGGACGGGACTTCAGGTCCTCTTTTTGTGACAATTTTCGTGCTGTGCAGGTATTTCCTGACTCCGAGAGCTGTCGAAAAAAAAGACAGTACCTGTTCCATTATACGTTCTTGGGCGGAAAGGCTGCAATACGAAAAGTATGTCAGAAGCCGGCCGCTCTCATTCAGCGGACATGCATAAACTCGCCGGAACGCGCTCATCCTGAGAAATGGCGGCAGAAGCTGCCGTCAGTTTGGGCGGAAGGAGCGAGCGCATGCTAGAACGGTTGGAAGCCCTCGCCTTGTTGGGGCTTGCCGGAGAAGCGGGAGAAGACGAGGTCGAATCCAAGTACCTGCTCCTGGCCAAGAGGCATAAGAACAAGGATGACGACGAGCCTTCTTATCCGGGCGGACCGATCTTTTCCAAGGTGACGGAGGCGTATAAAACCCTGATCGGCTACCGCAGGCTGGAAGCGCCCGTCTTTAAGGAGTTGTCCCGCAGAGAGAAACTGGAATACCTCATCGACAATTACGGAGCGGAGATTGGCTTCGGGATCTGTACCGTGTTGCTCCTGGCGATGATGGCGTTAGGCATCTATTGGTATGTGAACGGACCGGCCTGACGAAGGGGCCGTTTCCCTCTAAGCCGCTCTGCCATGTGAAGCATCCGCCGTCGGAGCGGTTTTTTCTAAAGATCAGAAGGTATAAACATTCTCCTATCCTTTCTGATCTTTCATCGGTAAACGTCTAGCGTCATAAGAACGCCGATAGGCGATTATCCTTGGCGGCCGGAAAGTCTGTTACAATGGAGAAAAGAGACGACAGATCGGCAAGGCAAAGAAGCGCAAGCGAGAAGGAGGAATTCGGATGGCACTGGAAATAGGGCGTCCCGCGCCGGATTTTGAGCTGCCGCAGACGGCAGGGGAGAAGGTAAGGCTGAGCGATTACCGCGGCCGCAAGGTGGTACTGTACTTTTATCCGAAGGACATGACGCCGGGGTGCACGACCGAGGCTTGCGATTTCCGCGACCGCCACGAGGAGTTCGCCGGACTGAACGCGGTGATCATCGGGGTCAGCACCGATCCGGCGAAATCTCACACCCGTTTTGCCGACAAGTACGGCCTGCCCTTCGTGCTCCTCGCCGATGAGCGGCATGAGGCGGCGAAGGCTTACGAGGTCTGGAAGCTCAAAAAGAACTACGGGCGCGAATACGAAGGAATCGAACGCTCCACCTTCCTCATCGGGGAAGACGGCACGCTCCTCAGGGAATGGCGCAAGGTCAAGGTGGCGGGCCATGCGGAGGCCGCGCTGGAGGCCTTGAAGGAGCAGGCGGCCGCCGGCTGGATGTAACGCGGAGCTATTGAAGGCAGAATGAAGGCCAAAGGCAGAGCGAGGATGGGGGCAAGCGAGGTCCGACGGGGAGCGGGGCAAGCGAGGTCCGTCGGAAGCGGGGCAAGCGAGGTCCTACGGGAAGCGGGGCAAGCGAGGTCCGACGGGAAGCGGGGCAAGCGAGGTCCGACGGAAAGCAGAGCCAGCGAGGTCCGTCCGGGAAGCGGCGTGAATGCGCGTTCTCCAGCGGACCTCTTTTTGGCAATGAGTGTTTGATCGCGGGGGTTCGCGGCGAAGCTTGAGGAGTCCTGGAGCGCATTGGAGAACAGGCTGTTGTACGTAAAGCGGGAGGTGAGGCGAATGGCCGGAACGGAAAGGGAAAAGGGGCTGGGGCAAACAGCGGAGCCGGCAAAGTCGGTCTATTTTCTGTCGGGGATCGGCACCTGGCGGTCGGGGAATCCGTTTGGAGCGGCAATGGCCGAGATCGCCCGCCGGTACACCTCCCTGGGTGTCTCGCCGGTTCATGTGCGCGACATCTATCCGTACGGCTGGGTGGATGATGTTCCGGCGGAGCGGCTCCGGCGGTTTATCGCCCGGCAGGCGCTTAAGGTCAGCCGCGACATGTACGTCAACTATTACCGCAACGCCGGCGGCCATCGCGCCTTTCGGGAGATCCGCAGGGACTACGACCGTCACGGAGGAGGCGGCATCGTGCTCATCGGTCACAGCGGGGGAGGGGTGGCGGCCTACAAGACCGCCAAGCTGCTGGAGGACCGGGGCTATCGGGTGGAGCAGGTCATCCTCGTCGGCGCTCCGATGCACAGCATCGCCGCCGATTGGCAGGGGCGGGTCAAGCTCCTGCGCAAAGCCGGCCGGATCGGCGATTGCGTCACCTGGTGGGGCAGGCCCTGCTTCGGCGCTCCCCGCGAAGCGCAAACCGTGGTGATCCGCGGGGGACACACCGATTATTTCCGCACGGATCTCGCGGATGCGGAGGGCCGCTCCAACGTGACTCTGGTGATGGACCGAATCTGGCAGTGGCTGCAACCGCGGACGAGGGACAGCTTTTCTCCTCGGGGAGCCGTGGTGCACCCAAAGAAGCGCTGGATTTTTCGTCTCATCCGCTGACCTTGCGCGGGAAGATCCGTCGGCGCGGAAGGCATAACCGCCGTCACTCTCTCATATACTCTATCAATCGCCAATTGATAGCGCCCGTTTGGGGTCGGAGATAACGGAGGGAAGACGGATGAGCAGAATTTGCGGCAATCTTACCGGGTTAAAAAGAATAGGGGCGGCCTTGTTGGCCGTCCTCTTGCTGTTTGGCGGGAGCTTTCCCGCCGACTTGCGGGCGGAGGGGAAGCCGCCGGCGCCGTCTGCCGCAAGCGAGCTCTATCAATCTCTCAGCTCCGGCAAGCGGGTCCCGGTTCCGGCAGTGGCCGCGGCGGCGGGCGGCTCCGGGGACGCCACTTCCGGCGCTTCCGTCGGCGCCTCCGCCGCATCAGAGGACAAAATCGTTTATTTGACCTTCGACGACGGGCCGAGCAAGCTGACCCCGGAGGTTCTGGATATTTTGCGGCAGGAGAAGGTGAAGGCCACCTTCTTCGAGCTGGGCGAGCTGGCGGAGCTGCGGCCGCAGCTCGTGCAGCGGGTGGTCGCCGAAGGGCACGCGCTCGGCAACCACAGCTATGACCATGTCTACAAGGAGCTGTACAACTCGTTTGACTCCTTCTGGCAGCAGATAAGCCGGACTGAGGATATTTTCTACCGGATCACCGGTACGCGCCCGGAGCTGGTTCGCCCGCCCGGCGGTTCGTATACGAATTTCGATTCCTTTTATTTCTATCTGCTGGAGCAAGCCGGCTATCGCGTGTTCGACTGGAACGTGGACAGCACCGACGCCACGCGCCGGGGAGTGCCCGCCGCGGCCATCGAGCAGGCGGTGCTGGGCGCGCCGCTGAAGAGCCGCATGGTCGTGCTGATGCATGACGGAGCGGGGCATGAGGAGTCTGTGAAGGCGCTGCCGGCAATCATTCGCCATTTCAAGGAAAACGGCTACCGCTTCGCCAAGCTGGATGCGACGGTCGCCCCTGTCCAGTTCCGGCTCGGCAAGGTCAAATGGCAGCGGACGATGGGGCTCGGCGCCTTCGAAAAGCTGCTGGCCGCCGCCAGGGAGCATCGAGCGCTCCTGACGCAAGAGCAGGCGAAGTCCGCTTCATCGCCTACCGAACCGACGGTCGCTCCGGTACAAGAACCGGCGGCCGCTGTTAAGGGCGGGGAGGGGAAGGAGCCGGGTGGCGGTCAGGCGGGGTCAGGAGGAGCGAATGGAGCGGGTGGAGTGAGCGGAACGGGCATGGGACCGGGCGGAATGAGTGGACTAAGTGGATTGGGTGAAGCGATTGAACTGGGCGGAATGAGTGGACTAAGTGGATTGAGTGAAGCGATTGGACTGGGCGGACTGAGTGGGCTAAGTGGATTGGGTGAAGCGATGGGGCTGGGTGGAATGAGCGAGCCGATGGGATTAAGCGGAACGGGTGGAGCGGCGGGACTGGGTGGAGCAAGTGGACTCGGCGGAGCGGGCGGATCGCCGGCGTCGGACGGACTCGGCGGAACGTTTGGGCCAGCAGGCGGAGGCGGGTCCTCCCTCTCTCCAGAGACGGATTTACCCGCCCCGGAGAGCGGAAAGCTCCAGGTGCGCTTGAACGGAAAAACCTGGATTTTCCAAGGAGATGGCTATGAACTGGACGGAGGGCGCTTCTCGGTCTCGCTGTCCGCTCTGGCGGATATGCTTGGAGGTCGGTATTACGCGGAACCGGTAGGCGGCCGCTCGATCGTGCAGGTCGGCTTCACCCGACTCACGATACCGAAAGAGGGAATGTCGGTCGCGGTGGAGGTTCCCGGAAAGGCGCCTGCCGTCTACCCGCTGATCAAAATGGCCGCCCGTCCCGGCGGGGACAGCCGGATCGCGCTGCGCACGGCCATCGAGCTCGCCGGGGGAAGCATTGCCGGGTTCGCCGTGAGCGGGACGGGAGGTGTCGTGGCGGCGGAATGCCCCGAGCGGATGATCTATTTTTCCCAGCCGGTTCTATGAGCAGCTCTATCAATTTGCCGCAACAGGTGTAAATTGCTAGATGGATGGGAAAAATGATAGCTATCCTAATAATGTGGAGGCTGTCATCATGTCCATTCCATCCAAACAAGCGAGCGATCCGATCCGCGGCTGGGACCGGTCCGAACCGGTTGCGGAAAACCTGATCCGTCATGTCGAGCGGGCGGTGGTCGGCAAACGGGAAGCCGTGGAATTGTGCGTCACCGCCATTCTGGCCGGGGGCCATGTCCTGATCGAGGATGTCCCGGGGACCGGCAAAACCTTGCTCGTCAAGGCCCTTGCCCGGTCGCTGGATTGCAGCTTCAAGCGAATTCAGTTCACCCCCGATCTCTTGCCCTCCGATGTGACGGGGACTTCCATCTATCATCCGGTCAGCCGCAGCTTCGAGTTCCGCAAGGGACCGTTGTTCGCGAATTTCGTCCTGGCCGACGAGCTTAACCGAACCCCGGCCCGGACGCAGGCCGCCCTTCTGGAAGCGATGGAGGAGGGGCAGATCACGGCCGACGGCGAGACGTACCTTCTGCCGAAACCGTTCATTCTGATCGCTACCCAGAATTCTGTAGACGGGGAAAGTACATACGCCCTTCCCGAGGCGCAGCTGGATCGCTTCCTGCTGCGGGTGAAGCTCGGCTATCCGGGGATTCGCGAGGAAGCGGATATCCTCGGCAGGCAGGCGGAGCGGTCGCCGCTAGAAAGGCTTCGCCCGGCGCTTCTGCAGGAGGAGCTGCTCGCGTTGCAAGCACGGGTGAAGGAAATCTACGTGGACGAAAAGCTTCGGGACTATATCGCGCGGCTGGCGGCGGCAACCCGCAACCATCCGGAGGTCGCGCTCGGAGCGAGCCCGCGTGCTTCCGTGGCGCTGATGCGCGCGGCTCAGGCCAAAGCCTTCATGGCCGGCAGAGCCTATGTGGTGCCGGATGAAATCAAGGCGCTCGCGGTGCCGGTTCTCGCCCATCGGCTCCTGCTCACGGCGGCTGCCCGCTGCAAGGGCCGGGCGGCAGAGGAAGCTGTGGAGGAGTCGGTGGAACTGACAGCCGTTCCCGGCGCGGAGCGGAGGGCGCGATCGTGAGGGAGGATTTCATGGGACGCTATCGGCTGTTTGCCGCCTTTGCCTTTTTATGGCTTGCCGCCGCGGCGCTCGGAGTGGCGCGCGGCGGCTTTGCGCCCTGGTTTCTGGCCGGCAGCCTCGGGGTTCTGCTGCTCTATGCCCTGCTTATTCCCGCCCTCTGTCTCAGGGGGACGAGCGGCGGCATCCGCTTGTCCAAGGACCGGGTCGCCGCGGGAGAGACGGTTCAAGTCAAGATCGATCTCCGGTTCACCAGCTGGTTTCCCCTGCCTTGGCTCACGGTGCGGGGAGTGTGGAAGGACGGGGCCGGCCGGGAGCGGTACCGGTCTACCCGGCTGCTGTACCCTGGCCGCAGGCGCTCGGCCGGATGCCGATATGTCATTCGGGATATCGACCGGGGAATCTACCGCCTGGATTACCTCGAGCTGATCACCGGCGACCTGTTCGGGCTGCTCACTGTCGTCAAGCGGCTGCCGCTGGAAGCCGTCCTGACCGCCCTGCCGGTTCCGTTCACTCCCGCTCTGTCCGGCGGCTGGAGCGGAACCGGAGGCGCTCCGCTCGCCGAAGGCAGAGGAACGCCGGGAACGGAGCCGGCTGCGGCCGTCCGCGATTACCAGCCCGGCGATCCGCTCCGGCTGATTCACTGGCCGGCCACCGCGCGGACCGGCTCGCTCAAATCGGCGGAGCCGGCGCCGGAGCGCCCGGACCGCGTCTATGTGCTGCTGGCCGGTGGCCGGGCGGAGCGGTTCGAGGCGGAGGTGAGCGCCGCGGCCGGTCTGCTTGCCCAGGCGGCCGCGAGCGGGGCGCGGCTGGGCTTTGCCTGCGGCGGCCAGCTGCGCGCGGCGGCTGGTCCGGCCTCGACCGGCGAGCTCTATTCGGCCGGCCAATGGGATGAGCTGCTCACCGCGCTGGCCGGTTTGATCGCTCCCGGAGCTCCCGGCGCTGCGGCGGAGTCCGGGCAGCCGGCCTTAGCGGAGGCTCTCCGCCAGCCGGCCGCGGATTATCCGCCCGGCAGCCGGATGTACGTCGTGGCGGCCGACCCGGATGAGCGGCTGGCCGCCGACTGCGGAGAGCTCGCCCGCAACCGGAGGGTTGCTCTGATCCATGTGCTGGATCGGGAGGAGGAACAGGCTGCGGGCGCACCCCGCTGGGAAGCGGAATTCATCCGGCGCGGCTGTTCCTATCGGGCCGTTCTGCTCCCCTCGGATGGAAAAGGAGGAGTGCGCCATGGCGGCATCGCTTAAACCGGCCGCCCGGACCGGGGGCGGCGCCGGAGCGGGAGCGGAAGCCCGGAAGTCGGGTGCGAGCGGCGAGATCGCGCTCCTGCGGATCGGCCCCGGCATGCGGCTCGTCTATACCGGATTCGTGTTCCTGCTGCTGAGAGAATGCCTGCAGGCGGTGCTGCGGCTGACATCCATGGACCAGGTCTTTGAGAGCGCCTGGTTCTACACCGCGCTCGGGCTCGGACTCCTCCTCGCCGCCCTGCCCATCCCTCGGCTGCTGAAGCCGCCCGCGGCGGCGGCCGCCTGCCTGTGGGTGGTTGGGCAGCTATTTTACGGCGGCAGCTTCCCGGGGATGGGGGCGGCCGCCGGCTTTTATGGCCGCTTCGGAGAGGATCTGCTGCTGGCGGGAGGAGGCCTCCTGCAAGGGGTCAGCCTGGAGAGCCGGACGTTCGCCTTCCTCCTCGGCTGGATGGCGCTCGCCGCGGTGCTGCTCTGGCTCGTGGAATTTTGCCGCCCGTTGTGGCTGGCGGGCGCTGTGCTCCTTGTCCTCGCGTGGGCGACGCTCGCGGCGGGCTTCGATACGTCCGCCGGCCTCGTCCGGACGGCCGGCTTCGGCCTGGCCTTCGCGGCGCTGCAGCACCAGGTTGCGCTGCGGACGAGCGCCCGCGAGGCCGATCGCGCCGCCGGCGCGGAGCCACTGCCGGCGGCGGAGCCGGAGCCGCTGCGGCTCGCCGGATGGCTGCCGCTGAGCGCTCTCGCCATCGGCCTCTGTCTGGCCGCCGGCTGGGCGGCCGCGGCGAATCAGCCGCGCAGCCTGGCGCCGCCCGATTGGACGAGCCTGGCCCATGCCATCGAGGGCCGCCTGGAGATTCACGGCGCCGCGGGAAGCGGGGGTGCGGCCGCGGCCGCCAAGACCGGCTACAGCCCGGACGCTTCCCGGCTGGGAGGTCCGCTTGAGCCCGATCCCGCCGTCGTCTTCACGGCGCGGGCGACGAAGCCGGCCTATTGGCGCGGGACGGCCAAGAGCGTCTACACCGGCGCGGGCTGGACGGACGCACCGGATAGCCAGGAGTGGCTCGCCCCGCGGATCGAGGAGACGGCGGCGGGGGAGCGGGCCTATTTCGCCGGGAGTCCGGCGGAGCCGGGGGATTCGGGCGAGCCGGGCGAGCCGGGGGATTCGGGCGAGTCAGCGGCGGGCGCGGAGCTGCTGGTCCAGCAGGTCCGGCTGGCTGCCGGCGGCAGCGCCGGCCTGTTCATCGGCGGCAGCCTGATCGCGCTGGATTCCGCCGCGACCGAAGCGGGCGGCGCATATCCGCTGGAGCGGATTCGGGTCTCCGCCGCGACCGGGGAGGCGATGCCGGCCGGCGGGCAAAAGCCGCCCGCAAGCTATCGGGCGGTCAGCCTCGCCGCCGTGCATGACCCTTCCTTGCTGCGGGAAAGCGGCAGCGATTACCCGCCGGCCATCGCCAGCGAATACTTGCAGCTTCCGGCGAAGCTTCCCGCCCGGGTGCGCGAGCTGGCCGACCGCATCTCAGCGTCGGCGTCCACGCCTTACGACAAAGCGGAAGCGATCCGGCAGTATCTGCAGAGCCATTACGCCTACAACCTGAAAGCCGAAGCTCCTCCGGCCGGGGCCGACTTTGTCGACGAATTCCTGTTCCAGAGCCGCGCCGGGTACTGCGATTACTTTTCGACGGCCATGGCGGTACTGCTGCGGGCGGAAGGCATTCCGGCCCGCTATGTGGCAGGCTATGCCCCCGGTGAGTGGACGCTGGCGACGGATGCGGCTGCCGCAACCGGAGGCTTCGCTGGGGCCGCCTCGGGGGATTCCGGCAGCGGCGAGCTATCCTCGGGCGGATCCGGCACCAGCGCGCCTTCCTCGCTGCCCTATCAAGTGACCGTCCGCGGCAGCGATGCCCACTCCTGGGTGGAAGTATATTTCCCCGGATACGGCTGGACCGCGTTTGATCCGACCCCCGCCGCAGCTCTCGCAGCCGAAAGCTCAAGCGCCGCCTCCTCCGTCTCCGGCAGCCTCGCCGGCCCGCTCGATTCCGGACTCGCCAAGGCCAAAGAGCGGCTGGACGCGCTGCTCATCGCGGCCTATCTGAACATCTGGCAGCCGCTCCAGGCCTGGCTTGCCGGGGAACAGCTTACCTGGGCGCTTCCCGGAGCGCGGTCCGTGGTTCCGGCGGCCGCTGCGCTGGCGGCGCTCCTGCTGCTTGTCCCCCTCGCGCGGCGGCTGCTCCGGCTTCGCTGCGAACGCCGCCGCCCGGCCGATTCCGTGTCGGCCGGCTCTTGCCCAGGCGCCGCCGGAGCGCCGTCGTCCGCTCCGCCGCCGGAGCTTGCCCGCGCATGGCAGCGGGTCTACCGGCGGTACGGCCGGAGACAGCCGGCCGAGACCGTGCGCGAGTATGCCGCGCGGGTCGCGCCGCTGCCGCCGGACGAAGAGCGGCGGCTGCTGGCGCTCGCCCGCCTCTCGGAAGCGGCGCTCTACGCTCCCGGCCCGGGCAGCCGGAGCACTGCGCGGCAAGCGGACGAGCTGCGCCGCCGCATCGGCCGCAAAGCCTGGCGCAGGAAGCCGCCGCTGCCGGCGGATTCCGCTCCTGCCCGGCCCCGCGAGCTGTGACGGGGCCGGCGGCCGGTCCGCGCTCGCAATCATCAGTGCGCAGCCACACCGCTGCGGGCGCCGAAGAGCTTGCAATCCGCCCGCAAGACGCGCGAGCGGAGCGCTTCCTTCCTTGACGCCATCAATTCGGGTCAACTATAATAGTCACAATTTGAAACTGCAGAAAGCGGGGCCCGACCTTGAGTAAACCGAATGAAATCGTCGTCGTGCTGGATTTTGGCGGCCAATACAACCAACTGATCGCCCGCCGGATCCGTGATCTCGGCGTGTACAGCGAGCTGCTTCCCTTCAACACTCCCATTGATAAGATCCGTGAGCTGGCTCCCAAGGGAATCGTCTTTTCCGGCGGCCCGCTCAGCGTCTACGAGGAAAATGCCCCGAAGGTCGATCCGGCCGTCTACGAGCTCGGACTGCCGATTCTCGGCATCTGTTACGGCATGCAGCTGATGGCGGAGCAATTGAACGGGAAGGTCAGCCGCGCCGATAAGCGCGAATACGGCAAAGCGATGGTCGACTTTGAAGACATCTGTCTGCTCTCGGACGGGCTGGAAAAGCGGCAGCAATGCTGGATGAGCCATGGAGACATGGTCACCGCGCTGCCGGAGGGCTTCGTCGTGACCGCCCGCACCGAGCATGCTCCCATCGCCGGCATGGCCCATAGGGAAAAGAACTTCTTCGCGGTGCAATTCCATCCGGAAGTTCGCCATTCGGTCTACGGCAACGAGCTGATCCATAACTTCCTCTACAAAATCTGCGGCTGCACGGGCGGCTGGAACATGGAGACCTTCATCGAGGACACCGTCCGCGAAATCCGCAACCAGGTCGGCGACCGCAAGGTCCTCTGCGCCCTGAGCGGCGGCGTCGATTCCTCCGTGGTGGCCCGGCTGATCTACAAAGCGATCGGCAACCAGCTCACCTGCATGTTTATCGACCACGGCCTCCTGCGCAAAGGCGAAGCCGACAGCGTCATGGAGACTTTCGTCGGAAAGTTCGACATGCATGTGGTCAAGATCGACGCGCAAGAGCGCTTCCTCGGCAAGCTGGCCGGCGTGAGCGATCCGGAGCAGAAGCGGAAGATCATCGGCAACGAATTCATCTACTCGTTCGACGAGGAATCGGCCAAGCTGGGCAGCTTTGACTTCCTCGCCCAAGGCACCCTGTACACGGATATTGTGGAGAGCGGGACGGCTACAGCGCAGACGATTAAGTCCCACCACAACGTGGGCGGACTGCCGGAGGACATCCGCTTCGAGCTCGTCGAGCCGCTGAAGACGCTGTTCAAGGACGAGGTCCGCAAGGTCGGCTCGGAGCTGGGCCTGCCGGACGCGATCGTCTGGCGGCAGCCGTTTCCCGGCCCGGGGCTCGCGATCCGCGTGCTCGGCGAAGTGACGGAGGACAAGCTGCACATCGTCCGCGAATCCGACTACATCCTCCGCGAGGAGATCGCCAAGGCCGGTCTCGATCGCGACATTTGGCAATACTTCACCGCGCTCCCGGGCATGAAGAGCGTCGGGGTCATGGGCGACGGCCGCACCTATTCGTACACCGTCGGCATCCGCGCGGTCACCTCGATCGACGGCATGACCGCCGACTGGGCGCGCATTCCGTGGGAAGTGCTGGAGAAGATCTCCAACCGCATTGTCAACGAAGTGGAGAACGTCAACCGCGTCGTGTACGATATCACCTCGAAGCCGCCGGCGACGATCGAGTGGGAATAAGAAATGAATTCCCGAAAACCTCGGTAAATCGAGGCTTTCGTGGATTTTTCCGCAGTCATCCGCTGATTGTGGCCAATCGATTTTCCATTCCATATTTACGGCCTTGCTGATTACACCATCGGCAAGGTCCTTTTTGCGTTGCATCCATTCTTTCATAAAGCTGTCAAGGAGGTTGGAATGACAGGAGGCCGTAATGACCGGATTGGGAAACCAGAGAAGCGCGCGGGAAAGATAAAGGAAACGTTTGCAAATATTTTTCTGATGGGTGCCGAAGCAAGCTGCCTCTGTAAGCGAAAGGGAAAAACAGGTACTGAGGCTGTTCTATGAAAAAGAATACGGCAAGCTGCAGATGCCGAAGGAGCAACAGCGGAGGTCGCTCTCCGTGTTGATCGTTCCTGCGGTGAGTGGCGCACGCGGTTAACGAACGATCGAATAGGCCGATGAATCGGCTCCGCGGATGGCGGGTTGCTTTGCCGAAGCAAGCATTGCCCGACTTCGGTTGTGACCTTAAAAAGATAACCCCGGAGAATTCCGGGGCCATCTCGCATCCGCTTAGCGGCTTTTCTTTTTTTGTCCTTGTTTATCATGAGAATCAAACCTGCAACTGAATGGTCGCCGCTGCGCCGTCCTGCAACGCACGGGGAGCCGTAACTTTAACGGACAACAGATCGCATTGGTTTACTCGCAGGCTGCCGGAAGCGGAACCGCAGCAAGCAGGGGAACTAATTGTCACTTTGATCCCTGTTGCTACAGGTGTTACACCGCAATCCACGCTTCTGAAAATCTCCCCAGTTATAACGTCGGTCTCACCCAATGCTTCATCGCGAATACTGAAAACCAGGCCCGTGATGGTTGCCGCTTGCGGTATAACAACAGTATTTCGCACAAACCCTTTTGCTCCCCCCTGCGAGGTTCCCAAGCCTAAGAAATCGTTGGGGGCCACTGACTGATCAGATCCCAAAAAAATCGTCAATAACCCTGGTCCCTGCGGCCCCTGCGGCCCTTGTGGTCCTTGCGGTCCAGGGGGGCCTGGAGGACACGGACATCTTCCCATTGCAATCACTCTCCTTATAGGTTTCCGTACACATTATTCCATAGGAGCCCTCGTGTATAGAATGAATGCCTACCTCACCGAAAATAGGGCGATTAACCAGGAGTCCAACTAAAAATCCATTTAATGTATACATTTACCCATACGAATGATTCTTCGCCTACATAGATTGGATAATATCCTAGCCCTGGGCTGACAAGAGGTGGACATATGTGAAAAATAAAAAAATTTATTTAGGCATTATGGTCTCAACGCGACAGCAAAGAAAACAAGTCTTGCAGACCTATTACAAATACACACCCAAAGACTTTTGCCTGTATACCTTTATGCCCTCATCCATCAAGCCGAATAAAAAAGGCGTGTTGGGTCTTCAATATTGGAGCAAAACCTTCAAGTTAAGATGGCTTCCCCTTCCAGACGTTGTATACAATCGCTGTTACGATTCACAATCATCCCCCTTATTGAACAAAGACTTCGTCCATATCCCTTTTTTCAATCAAATCAATCATTTTAATAAAATGGAGATTGACGGCTTGTTGAGAAATTCTGATCTCTCGGCATACTTGCCTGATACGCTTCCTTATTGCCAAGAGAACTTGAGCCGCATGCTGTCTCAATATGGCACGGTTATTTTGAAACCGATTCTTGGGAACAAAGGGTATGGAGTCTATCGAATTGAGCGGAAAGAAACGGGGGATATTCATATCTCTCAGCATTATCAAGACCCGTTCCTCATTTTTGCGGATATGTCCATACTCGACCCTGAGATCAAGAAACTCTTAGGCACGCATGATTATCTCATTCAACAAGGAATTTCGTTGCTCCCGTTGGAAGGCAAACTTTTCGATATCAGAGTGCTTGTGCAAAAAAACAAGTCCGGACAATGGAGAGTGTCGAATATGGTAAGTCGAATCTCATACAGCGGCTGCTTCAATACAAGCTTCTGCGAGAGCGTATCCCGTTCGGATGAGCAGTTGCGGAGGCTCTTTTCCAGAGATCATGCAGATGCCCTGCTGCAATCCCTTCAGGATGCAAGCTTGCAAGCTGCTGCGTGCATCGAACAACAGGGGGAAATTCATTTAGGTGAGATCTCCGTTGATTTCGGGGTGGATTCCAATGAGAAGCTATGGATCATAGAGGTAAACGGACAACCGCAAAAAAGCATATATAAGGAACTCCAGTTATCACGGGACGTTTATAGAAACCCAGTCGAGTATGCTCAATTCCTCCAGTCCCAACGCCAATAAGTTTTGGCGAAAAACCGAACGGTGAATGATAATGAATGGTTAATGTTCGCCTTTGAGCTTGACAGTCGGCGGGCCTGCCCCTACAATAAGCGTGTAAGTGCTTCTTTCGTATAATTCCGGGGATTGGCCCGGAAGTCTCTACGAGATCACCGCAAATGATCTGGCTACGAAAAGGGAAGGCACCGCGCGGGGCAGGCTTGTCGATTGATGTCTGTACCTGTCGTTTAGCGGCCGCTCTTCCCGGAAGGATCGGAACAGGTGCATGCCTTAAGCGCCGGCCGGTCTTCGCAAGGACAAGAACCCAGCTTGGTCGATCATGGGTTTCTTCTCGTTGCTTTTCGCATGCTCGGGTCCGTCGAACCTGGGTTTTTTTGCGTTTTACCACATTTTCCGAGGGGGAAAAGCAGCACAATGGATCGATTCTTCAAGCTGAAAGCAAATGGAACAAGCATCCGCACGGAAATCATGGCCGGCCTCACGACGTTCATGACGATGGCTTACATTCTGGCGATCAACCCGAATATTCTTAGCGGCGCCGGACTGGAATGGTATGGCGTCTTCCTGGCAACGGCGCTGGCCGCCGGCATTTTCACCGCGGCGATGGGTCTCTTCGTCAACTTCCCGGTGGCGCTCGCTCCCGGCATGGGGCTGAACGCCTACTTCGCTACCGTCGTCCTCGGCTCCAAAGGCGGCTCGCATCCGATCACTCCGGAAATCGGTCTGACCGCCGTGTTCATTTCCGGGATCATCTTCATCATCCTGACGGTGACTCAGATTCGCCAACTGCTGATCGTCGCTGTTCCGGACAGCATCAAGAACGCCATCACCGTGGGGATCGGCCTGTTCATCACGATCATCGGCCTGAAGAACAGCGGCCTCATGACAGTCGCCACCGAGAATAGCGTGACCGACATCGCCAAAGGCAAATTTACCGATTTGCTTGGTTTCGAAACCATCTTCCACATGGGCGACATAGTGCATAACCACGACGTTCAGATTGTCCTGATCGGCCTGGCTCTGATCGCCATCCTCATGGTCCTTCAGGTGCGGGGCGCCATCCTGTTCGGCATCCTCGGCACCACGGTAGTCTCCATTCTCCTTGGGTACACTTCCTTCGACACCCTGAACAACCCGGCGACTCCCTGGGTTCCCAACTTCACGAAACTGAATTTCGCCAACTTCGATTGGAACGGCGTCATCCATACCGGACTGATCTCGATCATCCTCACCTTCACCTTCGTCGAGCTGTTCGATACCTTCGGCACGCTGGTCGGCACCGCCACCCGCGCCGGCATCATGAAGAATCCGGAAGAAGGGCGCAAGCGCGTCGGCAAGGCCATGCTGGTTGACGCCTTCGCCGTCAGCGGCGGCGCCCTGCTCGGCACCAGCACCACCACCGCGTATGTGGAAAGCGCAGCGGGTGTGGCCGAAGGCGGCCGCACGGGACTCACCGCCGTCACCACCGGCGTCTGCTTCCTGCTCGCCCTGTTCCTGGCGCCGATCGCCGCCCTCATTCCGAGCGGCGCGACGGCCGCCGCGCTGATCATTGTCGGCGTGCTGATGATGCAGGCGGTCAAGGACATCGACTTTCAGGATCTCGTCGTCGGCATCCCGTCCTTCTTCACCGTCACCCTGATGCCCTTCACCTACAACATCGCGAACGGCATCTCCTTCGGCATCCTGTCGTATGTCGTTCTCGCCAGCGTTGCCAACCTGCGCGGAGGCGAGAAGAAATATAAGGTTCACTGGCTCATGTGGATTCTTGCGGTATTGATCGTCGCCCGCTATGCCTTCATCGGCAGCCAGGGGTAAGGGTCGCTTCCTGATCCCACCTTTAGATCATCTTTAGATCACCGTTAGACAACCGTTAGATAACCGTGCTTGACCGTTAGACAACCGTTAGATAACCGTGCTTGACCGTTTACTTATCGCCTCTTCGGCTTTCCGGCCGAGGGGGCTTTTTATTTACGATTCCGGCGCATTTTGCTGAGGGCTCGACGGCTCTGGCATCTGCCGGGGCAGCGGAACGATGAATCGTTTTCCTCCCGCGGGACAAAATGTGTGGGAACGGGGGGAAGCGCAATGAAACAAAGGGCCGATTACTGGAAAAAAGCGGGCTTGACAGCGGCCGCATTGCTGCTCGTCGGGATGGGGATCGGGCAGTTGGAGAACCGGGGCCCGGCAGCGGCCTTGTCCGTTCCGGACAGCATTCTGCGGCGGTACCTTCCGGTCACGCTGCGGATGGAAGGACAGTTGCCGCGAGCCGCTGGAAAGCGGGTGGAGGCTGAAGGCTTCTCGGGGAGCATCGCCCTCCTTGGAGCGGAGCATGCGAGCCCAGGCGGGGCATTTCGGCTGAGCCTTCATATATACTCCGCCGGTTCTGCCGTCATGCCGGATCGGGTCGAAACCGACATCTGGTATGACCGCAAGCTGTTCGCCTTCGATCATGCGGTCGGCCTCGCGGAACCGGCTGTCCGGGAGCCCGGCAGAGTGAGGGTGGCCGCGAAGGCGAGCCATCCTTTCCCGCCTGCCGGCCGGGGCGAATACCGCAAGTCGCGGGTCGCGGAGCTTTATTTCCGTCCGATCGCTCCCGCCGGAGAAGGGCGGTTCGTGCTGCAGGGAACGAAATTTACCCGCCTCGGCGAATCTCTCTCTGTCGCGCATCTCACCTATGGGCAGGCGGCGGTGCGCATTCATCCCCGCCAGGGTGAAGATCGCAATGGCGACGGCCTCGTCTCCATCGGCGATATGGCGCTTGGGGCGGGCGGGTCCGGCGAACAGAAGAAGCGCATCGCGAACAAGCTGGCGCTCTACCCCTATAAGCACGTCGTCGTCATCGGCCTCGATGGGGCGGGAAATTCGGTTTCCCCGGACGCTCCGTATTACCGGCTGCTGACCGCCCATGCCCTGCGCAAGTCCGACCGATTCGCGCTGCCCAACCTGCGCTCCATTCTGAACGGAGGGGCGGTCAGCTACACGGCCAGCTCCACGCTGCCTACCTCCTCCTCGCCCAATTGGGGAGCGATGCTGACCGGCGTAGATTACGCGAAGCACGGCATCTCCAACACCCGGAGCGGTGAAGCGTATTACAATGGTCCTTATCCAACCGTCTTCTCTCGGCTGCGCGAGATGGTCCCGGAGCGGAGGCTCGCCCTCTTCGCCCACTGGGACCATCTCTTGAACGGGCATGTCGAACCGGCCGCCGGGGTGACGGTTTTCTCCGGCAGCGATGACAAGCTGGTGAAGGATTTTGCGGACTATGTGGACTCCGGGCAGGCGGCCGATTCCGCCCTGATGTTTCTCGTGCTGGACGAGGTGGACAACGCCGGCCACGACCGCGGCTGGTTCACCCGCAGCTATTATCGGGCACTGCAGCGAGCGGACCGCAAGGTGGGAGAGGTCTACGCGGCTCTCCGCCGAAACGGCCTGCTGGACGATACCCTGGTGCTGCTCGTTGCCGATCACGGCGGCGGCACTTCAACGGCCATCAAGGCCGCCTATCGCAGCCATTCGCACAGCCACGGGGGGAAGCAGGCGGCCACCGTGTTTTTCGCGGCGGCGGGACGAACGGTGACCGCGGGCGGGGTGACCTCGGGCGGCAATCGGGAGCATCTGCTGAGCGGCGGCCACACCCGCGATGTAGCCGCCACCATTCTTGCGGCGCTGGGGGATGAGCGGCCGATCGGCGACTCCCGGCCCTTGCCCGGCATGTTTCGTCCGGCGGCGGCGGGGCAGAGGCGGGGCGGCATATTCCCGGCGAGCTCCGCCCGGCCGTTCTCTCCCGGGAAGGTCCGGCTGCAAAGCCAGCCTTCCGCGCCGGGCTCTGCGCTGACGGAGTATTCGCTCAGCCTGGAAGGAACCGGCATCCGGACGAAGGCGGCGGTGGTGCGCATCGCTCCCGGAGCGGGGAGCGGGCCGGGCGCCGGAGTGAGCCCCGCGCTTCGGGCGGTTCCGCTCGCGGCCGGCGTCCGCGCTTATTTGACGCCGGACCGGAACCGGCCGGGCGCGGTCAACCTCATCGTGGTCGCCGCCGGCACGCTGCCGCAGAAGGCGCCGCTCGTCCGTCTCGCTCTGCCGAAATCGGCCGCCGGGGCAGCGGCCATCCAGCCGCTGCAAGCCGCGGTGGCGGACTCGAACGGCTTTGAAACCTTGCCAGCGGTCGAGCTTTCGCCTTCGGGAGGAGTGTAGCCCGCCGATCACTCGCATAATCTCATCCATTCCTTAACCTGTCTATTGGTTTAACTCAATTCATGTATTGACGCACGACCACACAAAAAAATCCATATAAAACTTTACCTTATGGCGCCTTCACAGGTCGCGCGGAAGGAGAATCATTTTAATGAAGACTAAATACGAAACGGGCAAATTGTCTGCTAAAGGAGTCGTTGCGATACCAGTCAAAGTAAGAAATTTACTCGGTGTTGGGGAGGGCGACAGGCTTGAATTTGAGCATATAAGTAATGATGTTGTTGTTGTCCGCGGCATTAATAGGAAGTCTGTTTGGGACGCCTATGGAAGCCTTGACATAAATTTCACAAAACCGCTTGTGGACGTCAGGGAAGTCAGAGATCAATACCGAGAGGGGCTGATTGCTGATCTTTGTCATGTCTAGAATTTATAACTTGGACAGGAAGTTGACCTCAGAAAAGCTTCTTGCCCTTCTTGAAGCCGATAACATCGTGTCGTCCGATACAATCCGCCAATCAATCAGGATGTACTCGACACTGAACATGGATATCGTTGACATAAAGCTCAGTGTGTTGAGCAAGGAGCATGGAAACCCCGTACTTACTTGGGACAAAAGATTTGCTAAACTTGACTGCGAATATTACTCGCCTCGCGATATCATAAAATCTAAGCATGATCATTCCGAAGAGTTCTGATCCATGATTTTCAAGCGAAAGGCAGCTCACGCAGCTGTCTTTTTTTGACTGAAATTTCATACTCTTTGATTTTCCGCCGTTCGCCTTCTATGGTAGCATGATAGCAGCCGGGAATTTGCCCTGCGCAAACATTCTGTGAACATTCCGGGAGTAGGATGAAAGCGAAAGGGAATGAGCAGACGCAGGCCGATTTACCGAATGGGAAAAGGTTTTGTCCGGCAGGCAAGGCCAGCGCACTCACACGAATGCAGCGGAGGAGTGGGAAACATGAAACAACAGCGCACGAAGATTTTTGCTCACCGGGGAGCGGCTGGAGAGGCTCCGGAGAATACGATGGCGGCCTTTCGCCTCGCTGTGGTGCAGGGAGCGGACGGCATCGAGCTGGACATACAGATGTCACGGGACGGAGAGCTGGTCGTCATTCACGACGAGACGCTCGAGAGGACGACGAACGGGACGGGGCTGGTGGTCCAGCATACGGCGGCGGAGCTGCGCGAGCTTGATGCATCGAGGAGCATGCCGGATTACCCGCGCGAGAAATTGCCGTTTCTGCGCGAGGTGCTGGAATTCCTGCAGCCGACCGGCCTTGAGCTCAACATCGAGCTGAAGAACGGCATCGTCCTCTATGAGGGCATGGAAGAGAAGGCGATCGCTCTCGTGCGTGAGTTCGGCATGGAAGGGCGGGTCATCTTCTCTTCCTTCAACCATTACAGCCTGGTCAAGCTGGCCGATCTCGCTCCCGGAATCGAACGGGGTGTCCTGTACACCGACGGCTTGTACGAGCCTTGGAGCTACGCCCGCCTGGTGGGGGCGGATGCGCTGCATCCTCACTTCTACTGCGTGTATCCGGAGATCGTCCAGGGCGCTCATGCGGCGGGGGTGAAGGTCCGGCCTTATACCGTGGACGCCATTGCCGACATGCGGCGGATGCTCGCCTGCGGCGTGGACGCCATCATCACCAATTATCCCGCCCGCCTGAAGGCGGTTATGGAAGAAGGACGGGCATGAAGCCCTTCACTCACTCAGGAAGAGCAGCCGGCATCTTCATCGCCGGGCCTGCGGAGATTAGCGGCCATCCGATGAAATAACGGCGCAGCGGCAGTGATTTTGCTGGGAATCCGACTTAGGAACTGGTTTTAGGATGCTCGCGAGCAATCTTCATGAAAACGACAACTTTATCTGTCGATATCCGACCACAGCTTTTTTTCTACCCGATATAATGATGATAGCATGATATAAGAGAGTAAGGAGACGAGTTATGTATCGCATCCTGCAAAAAGATATTCTAAACGAGACAGTTGAGCGAATGGTCGTTCATGCCCCCTTCGTGGCGCGCAAATGCGAGCCGGGACAGTTTGTCATGGTTCGGGTTCAGGAGGGCGGGGAACGGATTCCGCTGACGATCGCCGATTACGACCGGGAAAGTGAAAGCGTAACCATCATCTATCAGGTGGTCGGTTATTCTACCCGCCAGTTGGCTATGAAGAATGCGGGCGAGGAGCTGTCCGACTTCGCTGGCCCGCTCGGGCGTCCGGCGGACCTCGAACCGAAGCGGCGGGTGTTGGGCATCGGAGGCGGAGTCGGCGTGGCGCCGCTCTACCCGCAGATCCGCAAGATGAAAGAGCTGGGGGCTGCGATCGATGTCATTCTCGGCGGGCGCAGCAGCGAATTCGTCATCCTGGAGCAGGACTTCGCCGCTCTGGCAGAGGTATATGTGGCGACGAACGACGGCAGCGCGGGCACGAAGGGCTTCGTCACCGATGTGCTGAACCGGTTGCTCGCCGAAGGCCGGGAGTATGACGAAGTGATCTGCATCGGGCCGCTTCCGATGATGAAGGCGGTTGTGGCGATCACCAAGGAGCGGGGCATCCCGACCGGCGTGTCGCTCAACCCGATCATGATCGACGGCACCGGGATGTGCGGCGGCTGCCGCGTGACGGTAGGCGGGGAGACGAAGTTCGCCTGCGTGGACGGGCCGGATTTCGACGGATGGCTCGTGGATTTCGACGAATGCATCCGCCGCCAAGGCATGTACAAAGACATGGAAGAGCATATGTGCTTGATCAGGCAGGAGGGTTGACCGTATGGCTAACATGATGAAAGAGAAGGTGCGGATGCCGGAGCAGCCTCCCGCGGTGCGGGCGAGGAATTTTGAAGAGGTCGCTCTCGGGTATACGCCGAGGCAAGCGATGGAGGAAGCGGAGCGCTGCCTGCAGTGCCGGCATATGCCATGCGTGAACGGCTGCCCGGTGGGCGTGCCGATTCCGCAGTTCATCAAAGCGGTGGCGGCAGGTGAGTTCGAGACGGCTTACCGGACGATCACGGCCGAGAACAGCCTGCCGGCGATCTGCGGCCGCGTCTGCCCGCAGGAGAACCAGTGCGAAGGCGAGTGCATCCGCGGCAAAAAGGGCGAGCCTGTCGGCATCGGCCGGCTGGAGCGCTTCGTGGCGGATTACGCGCTGCAGTCCGGAGTGGGCGGGGGAGCGAAACCCGTGCCGAACGGGCGCAAGGTGGCGGTCGTCGGCGGCGGGCCGGCGGGCCTCAGCTGCGCCGGCGACCTGGCGAAGCTGGGCTACGAGGTGACGATCTTCGAGGCGCTGCATGCGCTCGGCGGCGTGCTCACCTACGGCATCCCCGAGTTCCGGCTGCCGAAGGGGCTGGTGGAGGAAGAAATCGAGAAGATCGCCGAGCTCGGCGTGACCATCCACAAGAACGTGGTGGTGGGACGCTCGATCACGGTAGATGAACTGTTCGCTGATGGCTATGAAGCCGTCTTCGTCGGCAGCGGCGCCGGCCTGCCCCGCTTCATGGGCATCGAAGGCGAGAATCTGAACGGCGTGTACTCGGCGAACGAGTTCCTCACGCGCGTCAATCTGATGCGGGCCTACGATTATCCGCACAACCCGACGCCCGTCAAGGCGGGCAAGCGGGTAGCGGTCGTCGGCGGCGGCAACGTGGCGATGGACGCGGCGCGCACCGCGCTCCGGCTGGGAGCCGACGAGGTCAGCATCGTGTACCGCCGCGGCATGGAGGAGCTGCCGGCGCGAGCCGAGGAGATCCATCACGCGCAGGAGGAAGGCATCCGCTTCCGGCTGCTGGCCAATCCCAAGCGGATTCTTGGCGACGGCGTGTGGGTGAAGGGCATGGAATGCGTCGATATGGAGCTCGGCGAGCCCGATGCGTCCGGCCGGCGCAGCCCCCGCGAGAAGGCGGGCAGCGAATTCGTGCTGGAGCTGGATACGGTGATCATCGCCATCGGCCAGAGCCCGAATCCGCTCATCCGCTCCACCACGCCGGGGCTCTCGGTCCAGCGCTGGGGCGGCATCGTCGTCGAGGAAGCGACGATGGAGACGAGCAAGCCCGGCGTCTATGCCGGAGGAGACGCCGTGACCGGCGCCGCCACCGTCATCCTCGCCATGGGCGCAGGCAAAAAAGCCGCCAAGGCGATTCACGAATCGCTGAGCGGGAAGACAGCCGTCAAGAACGGGTAGGGAAGGGGCCGCCCTTCCAAATTCAATATGCAATGAACGAGGCCGTTCCCCATGCAGGTCTTCATCTGCTTGAGGGTGCGGCCTCTTCTTTTTATCCAGGCGCTGAGCTGCTCCGCCAAGGGATTGCGGACACCTGCCCGATTCTCTCTTGGCTCACGATGCTCGGGTGGGATCGCCCGAGATAAAGATCCAAACCGGCGCTTGACGGTTCGCCCCTCATTCGCCCCTCCTTTCACTCCTTCATCGGACGTACGGGAGCGGATTCTGTAAGGGGGCATGGCCCGTTTCGCCCTCCTGAACGTGCAGCTCTTGCACGAGCAACGGTCCGCTGGGTCATTGAGAGGACCTCGATTTTGTTGAATCGGCTCAGGTTTTTTAAACTGTGTTTACATAGCTCCCCTACACTAGGTATATCGCGCTGCATGCGACTAAACAAAGAGGAACGGCCATTATCCGGCTATAAGATGAACTTGAGTTTTCAACTTCATCTTATCCGGTCCGTTCCACCGAATGGAGTGATTAGTTCAATAATAACATTGGCTCAACACGCTAATCGGTGCTTGACTCGCCTGGGGATCATCGTAAAGGGGATTCAACTCCGTTACGGAAAATTTTACGTTATGTGATAACGCTATTCTCGCGAGAAGGGTGATTTATGCGGAAACAGTGCTTTCCCATATCGTTATTTCGTGAAATCGAACCCATTTTCGCCTGTGAGACCGGATTCAGTGATATGACGTAACGTTAATTTTCTTGTAGAGGCTGATCTTCTGGAAATAATGCTATCTCATAACGTTTTTTTTGAGCCATTTCCGGCAAACACGTTGGTTTCCTTACGCGGTTCATGGTCAAGCATCGATTTTTGTTTTGAGCCATAACATTCTCAACTTCTCACCGGTATTCGTATTGTGATCTGGAATAAAAACGGTGAGCGTCCAATCCGGTTGTTCAACTAATGAAAAGCTGTGATAGAGCAGAGTTAACAGCCCTGCCTTTGATTGGAGAATCTCCTTCTTCCCTGTTGGTATACCGAACACTTCATGTTGTTGCCACCATTCTCCAAACTCCGGACTGTTTTGCTTTAGCTTTTCTACCATTTCAATATACCATGGGTCATCCATATTTTTGGCAAAATAAATCCGGAACTGAGCCAGCAGCCTCTTCGCAATTGTTTCCCAATCCCCAAATAACCGACGATATTCAGTGACCATAAAGGTCCGCCATACCAGGTTTCTTTCGAGATCATCCATCTCAGAGAAGTTCCCGAAAATTTCGCATGCCAATCGATTCCAAGCGATTATATTGCACCTGTTATCAATGAGATAAGCAGGGCAGGATTCCATTTCATCCATCATAAAATTTTTGCAGCCCGCTCATCGCTTCAAGAAATAATTCGGCTTCTCCGGAACGTATTCTAAAGGGTTGGTTTGGGCTGACACCGAATTGTGAAGACTTGTTGAATCAATGGAAGGACAGGGCATTTGCGCAAAACGCCGTTTATCCGGTTGAGTGCGTGACTCCAATTGATTCTACCGAAGAACATGACCCTGCTCAATTGGCATGCATGTATTATCTTTGCATTGCCTACGGAGCTTTTCTTCGCGGCGAATTCAAAACAGGGCAATCCGTCGTCATCAATGGCGCTACCGGCAATTTGGGAACGGCTTCCGTTCTTGTCGCTCTCGCTATGGGTGCCTCCAAAATTTATGCAGTCGGACGAAATATATCCGTACTTCACGAATTAAAGGCATTGGACCCAAAACGTATCACAACAGTTTCTCTTCCCGATCAAATGGAGGATTACAGTTCCGTATTTTCCTTGCAAATTGGTGAAGCGGATCTCCTTGTTGACGCAGTCGGCGTCATCGATAATTCCGCTCTCGTCGAGGCTGGACTATCCGTACTTCGCCCACAGGGAACGGCCGTTTTCCTCGGCGGCGTTATATCGAATGTTCCGGTGTCGTATTTAACGACGCTTGTGAAGGAGCTGAACATCAAGGGTTCTTCCATGTATCCCGACTCGGCGCCTCGGGTGTCCGCTTGCGGAGGCTCCGTGGACAGCACGTCCACTCCGGCGCCGAGCAGATGGCCGCGATTCAGAGCGTCCGCCAGATCGGCCTCGTTCACCACCGGACCGCGGGACGTGTTGATGAGGATGGAGCCGGGTTGCATCCGGGCGAGTTGTCCCGGTTGATCAGGCCCCGCGTGGCGGAAGTGAGCGGACAGTGAAGGGAGACGATATCCGCCTGGGCGAGCAGATCGTTCAGCGGCACGAAGGAAACGCCGTCCGCATCCGGATAGGACCGGCGCCCGCTGGTGGAAACCAACACCCGCATGCCGAAGGCGCGGGCGATCTCGGACACCCTTCGCCCCGTGTTCCCGAAGCCGACGAGCCCGATGGTTTTGCCGGCGAGCTCCAGGAGCGGCGCTTTGGTAAAGCAGAAGTCGGCGCTGTTCGTCCATTCTCCGTTATGGACCGCGCCGCTGTGCAAGCCGACCCGGCTGCACAGGTCGAGCATGAGCGCGAAGACAAGCTGGGCTACCGAGTCCGTGCTGTAAGCGGGCACGTTGGTTACGGTGATTCCACGACGTTTCGCCGCTTCGGTGTCCACGATGTCATAGCCGGTCGCGAGGACGCCGATGTATCGCAGACCGGGCAGCTTCTCCATCACATCCGCCGGAAACTCCGTCTTGTTCGTGAGCAGAATCTCGGCGCCGAGAGCCCGCTCCACCACCTGGTCTGAGGGGGTGCGGTCATAAACGGCCGCTTCTCCATAGCGGGCAAGCCCATCCCAGCTTAAATCTCCCGGATTCAAGGCATACCCGTCCAATACGACAATCCTCAAGCGAATCTCCTCCAGCGTTTAGTCGGTTTCTTCCATTAGTAGTATAGCTCTTTTGCGAATCGATGGGGCAAGCGCCGGCGGAAAGGGAGGGGCCTCATCTTGAAAAATAGCAGAAATACGAACTTTTTGAACGAATCGCCTTTTAATGTTCGTCTTTCGTTGACATAGCCCGCATGCGGCTGGTAAGATAGAAGGGCGAAATAAGCGAATTGTTGCGATCGGTTTTCGGCTGCGATTGAGCAACGAATAGCAGACGGGAGCCGGCGATGGCTTGCCTTTGAATGATGATAGAACGTTTCTCGTATAATATCGGGGATATGGCCCGAAAGTCTCTACCCAAAGACCGTAAATTTTTGGACTACGAGGAAGATTGCCGCTTGGGCTTTTTGGCGTGGAGTTCAGACCGTTTCCTGAATGGACTGGCTCCTGCGCAAGGCCAGGCGCTCTTTCTCGTCCGGCTGCGGGGGCTTTTGGGTCCCGGGCTGGGCTTTTTTGTTGGAGGAAAGGGGAACAGACGCATATGCCGCCACGTGTTGGAGTGATTATGGGCAGCGAATCCGATTGGGCGACCATGAAGGAGGCTTGCCGCATACTGGAGGAACTGCAGGTTCCCTATGAGAAAAAGGTCGTTTCGGCGCACCGCACCCCGGATCTCATGTTCAGCTACGCCGAGACGGCGGAGGAACGGGGGCTGGCGGTGATCATCGCGGGTGCGGGCGGAGCGGCGCATCTGCCGGGGATGGTGGCGGCGAAGACCGTGCTTCCCGTGATCGGAGTGCCGGTTAAGACCTCTACCTTGAACGGGCTGGATTCGCTCCTGTCGATCGTCCAGATGCCGGGCGGCATCCCGGTGGCGACGGTGGCGATCGGTACGGCAGGAGCCGTCAACGCCGGGCTGCTCGCCGCGCAGATTCTCGCGGCGGCCGATCCCGAGCTGCGCCGGCGGATCGGCGAGCAGCGGGAGCGGATCAAAGAGACGGTGCTGGAGTCGAGCGACCGGCTCGGAATGGAGGGGGATCGGTGATGGCGAACGGAACCGGAGCGGAGCGGATGCCGGCGCAGCAAGGCGAAGAGCGGACTCGCGAAATTGCAGCCAGACGGCAGAACGCTTCGGACGGCGGTGCGGACGAGCAGCTCGCACCGCGCATCCTTCCCGGCAGCACCATCGGGGTGCTGGGCGGCGGCCAGCTCGGGCGGATGCTCGCCATCGCCGGCAGGGCGATGGGCTATCGCTTCGTAACGCTCGATCCGGCGGCGGATTCGCCGATGGGGCAAGCGGCGGACCGCCAGATCATGGCGGCTTACGACGATGCCGAAGCGGCGCGCGAGCTGGCCCGGGTCTCGGACGTAATCACCTACGAGTTCGAGAACGTCGACGCCGTGGTGGCCGCGATGCTCGCCCGGGAGTCTTACGTGCCGCAGGGGCACGCCCTGTTGCACACCACGCAGCACCGGCTGCGCGAGAAGCGGGCGATCGAGGCCGCCGGCGTGCCGGTGGCGCCTTACGCCGAGGTGAAGAGCGAAGCGGACGTGCTGGAGGCGATCCGTCGCTTCGGCCTGCCCGCCGTGCTGAAGACGGCGACCGGCGGCTATGACGGCAAGGGTCAGCGGGTGATCCGCAGCGCCGAGGAGGCGCCTGGCGCTTTCCGCGAATTGGCCGCCGCCGGAACGGAGCTCGTGCTCGAGAAGTTCATCCGCTTCGAGCGGGAGATCTCGGTCATCGCCGCCCGCAGCACGCGCGGCGAGGTGAAGGCCTTTCCCCCGGCCGAGAACATTCACGTGGACAACATCCTGCACCTGTCCATCGCTCCGGCGCGGATTTCGGCCGAGGTGAGCCGCCGGGCCGAAGAGCTGGCCGTCCGGCTGGTCGAAGGGCTGCAGGCGGTCGGCCTCTTGGCCGTGGAGATGTTTCTGTCGCCGGAAGGCGAGCTGTTCGTGAACGAGCTCGCTCCGCGCCCGCACAATTCCGGGCATCACACCATCGAAGCCTGCCGCACCTCGCAGTTCGAGCAGCATGTGCGCGCCATCTGCGGCCTGCCGCTCGGCAGTACCGAGCTCGTCACGCCCGCCGTGATGGCCAATCTGCTCGGCGAGCATGTGGAACCCGCGCTCGCCTGGCTTAACGCGCAAGAGCGGGAAGAAGACGGCCTCGCCGTCAAGCTTCATCTCTACGGCAAGGCCGAAGCCAAGCCGAAGCGCAAGATGGGCCATATGACCCTGCTTGCCGCCGACACGCAGTGCGCCCTCGACTGGATCGAGCGCTCGGGCATCTGGAGCAGTTGAGGAAGTTGAAATTGTCAGCGGTCTGGTAGATGTGCCAAACAGCTGGACTGCCGGATGATTCATTGGTGATGGATAGGGTGGAGCGAGCGGAACCCTGCTCTAGACTGCGGAATCCGCTATCATTGCCACAGTTTTTTAATAAATCACACAAAGGGAGTCAACCATTCATGATCGAACGCTACACGAGGCCCGCGATGGGTGCGGTATGGACCGAAGAGAACAAATTCAAGGCCTGGCTCGAAGTCGAGCTGCTCGCCTGCGAAGCTTGGTCGGAGCTCGGCGTCATCCCGAAGGAGGATGTGCAGGCGCTGCGGCGGAACGCCCGCTTCGACATCGATCGCATCTACGAGATCGAGCAGGAGACGAAGCACGATGTCATTGCCTTCACCCGCGCGGTGTCCGAGACCGTTGGCCCGGAACGCAAATGGGTGCACTACGGCCTCACCTCGACGGATGTGGTGGATACGGCGCTCGGGTATCTTTTGAAACAGGCGAACGACATCCTTGACCAGGACTTGCAAAGCTTCCTCGGCATTCTCCGCGAGCAGGCGATCCGCTACAAGATGACTCCGATGATGGGCCGCACCCACGGCGTGCATGCCGAGCCGACCACCTTCGGACTCAAGCTGGCGCTCTGGCATCAGGAGATGAAGCGCAACCTGGAGCGGTTCCGCCGGGCGGCGGAGGGCGTTCAGTTCGGCAAAATGTCCGGAGCCGTCGGCACTTACGCCAACATCGACCCCTCCATCGAGCAGTATGTGTGCAAGAAGCTCGGCACGACACCTGCGCCGATCTCGACCCAGACGCTGCAGCGCGACCGCCACGCCGATTATGTGAGCACACTTGCGCTCGTCGCCACGTCCCTGGACAAGTTCGCCACCGAGATCCGCGCGCTTCAGAAGAGCGAATTCCGCGAGGTCGAGGAACCCTTCAGCAAGGGGCAAAAAGGTTCCTCCGCGATGCCCCACAAGCGCAACCCGATCGGCTGCGAAAGCATCTCCGGCCTTGCCCGCGTCATCCGCGGCCACATGCTGTCGGCCTACGAGGACGTGCCGCTGTGGCATGAGCGCGACATCTCCCACTCTTCCGTCGAGCGGATCATTTTGCCGGATTCGACGATCCTGCTCGATTATATGCTGAATCGCCTCGGCAACATCATCAAAAACCTGAACGTCTATCCAGACAACATGAAGCGCAACATGGAGCGCACCTTCGGCCTGCCGTTCTCCGGCCGGGTGCTGACCAAGCTGATCGACAAAGGAATGAGCCGCGAGCAAGCTTACGACACCGTGCAGCCCCGCGCCATGCGCGCCTGGGAGGAGCAGCGTTCCTTCCGGCAGATTCTAGAAGAGTCGCCCGAGATCACCGCGCATCTGTCGCCTGCGGAGCTTGCCGACTGCTTCGATCCGGCCTGGCACTTGAAGCATGTGGACACGATTTTCGCCCGGCTCGGCCTGGAATAGCTCTAGTCCAATCTGCTCATTCGCCTGTATCTCCCTGACCAGCTGTTCCGTTCGCGCATCCGGTCATCCGCACGGTCTGCATCACCTGCCAAAATCGCATCGCCCGCATAACGCGCATCATTTGCACTACTTGTAACGCAGCTTCATTCGCATTGTTGGCGCCATTCGCACCACTGGCGCTACCCGCTTCACTCGCATTGTTGGCGCTATTCGCACCACTGGCGCTACCCGCCTCATCCGTTTAAAAGGGGGTTCTTACCATGTCCACTGCCAGCCCGCTTTACACCGCCGAGGGGCTCGTTCAGGCTCCGCTTGTGCACAAGGGCAAGGTTCGCGAGCTGTACGATCTCGGGGAGCATTACCTGATCGTCGTCACCGACCGGATCTCTGCCTTCGATTACGTCCTCCGTCCGGGAGTACCGGACAAGGGGCGCGTCCTGAACGAGCTGTCCGCGTTCTGGTTCGATCAGACGACGGTGTTCCAGGAGAACCATCTGGTGCACACCGACGTCGACCGGCTCGCCGGTATCGTCGCCAGCCCCGAGCTTTTGCGCGGACGCGTCATGGTCGCGCGCAAGGCGGAGCGTATCGACATCGAATGCGTCGTGCGCGGCTACCTCACCGGCGGCGGCTGGCGCCAGTACAAGGAGACGGGCATGGTGAACGGTCATGAGCTCGCCGCCGGCAAGCGCAAGAACGACCGCCTCGACCATCCCCTGTTCACTCCCGCCGCCAAGAACGACATCGGCCACGATGAGGACATCACCATCGACCGGCTGACCGAGCTGGTCGGGCCGGAGCTCGCGGCCGAGCTGGAAGAAAAGAGCGTGCGCCTCTACCAGTACGCGCACGACTACTGCGCCGGGCGCGGCATAATCCTCGCCGATACGAAGTTCGAATTCGGCATCCTGAACGGCGAGGTCATTCTAATTGACGAGCTGCTCACGCCCGACTCGTCGCGTTTTTGGGACGAGGACAACTATGCGCTCGACATCGAGATCGACAGCATGGACAAGGAACCGGTGCGCACCTACCTCGCCGGGAGCGGCTGGGACAAAAACAGCGAGCCCGAGCCGCTGCCGGCCGAGGTAGTGGAGGCTACCTCCGTCCGCTACAAGGAGATTCTCAGGCGGTTGACCGCTCCCGCTGCGGAGGTCCATCGGGTCACGGGCTGAGGCCGAGGTTGTCGGCTGACCTGGACTCTGGCGATGTCCCTTCACCATTAGCGGGAAAAACTTCCGTTAATTTTGAACAGCCGGTCGGGTCAACGAAAAAGCGGTAATAATACCCGCTATTTACTGTCGGCTGCCGAAATGCAAAGGAATTTCTTTGATTAGCGGTAATCATTTCCCTTATTTCGCTCCGTATCGGCCGTTGGCTCATAATAGCGGTCAAAACTACCGCAATTTCTATTTCGCAGCGGCGGCTGCCAATCAGGCTGCGGCAGCCTTGGATTGCCAAGGGCGGAATCTCCCATGGCGCGGCCGCATCATCCGCGACATGGACGCAATTGTCAGAGGCGAGCGCATCGCCCGGGGCTGGCGCCCGTGATTGGCGCAGTCTCCCTGGAAGCGAGCGCATCGCCCAAGGCTGGCGCCTGTGATTGGCGCAGTCTCCCTGGAAGCGATCATATCGCCCCGGGCTGGCGCCATCGCCAAGGCCGCCGCCCATGTTCCCGTTCCTTTGTCATCCCGCGCATGCACAGCTTTACCATAATAAGGAGGCCATCAATATGAAAGCGACCGTCTACGTGACGATCAAGGAAAGCGTCCTCGACCCGCAGGGCAACGCCGTGCAGGGAGCGCTCCATTCCATGGGCTTCGCCGAGGTGGAGAAGGTCCGCATCGGCAAATACATGGAGCTTGAGCTCGGAACCGAGGACCGCTCCGAAGCGGAGGAACGGCTGCGCGCCATGTGCGAGAAACTGCTCGCCAACACCGTGGTCGAGGATTTCCGCTACGAGATCGCCTGATCATCAGGCTGCCTAGCCGCTATACCATGGAGTTATACCGCCATACCTGCAAGACTTGTCACGGTTACTACTCTGGCTGTCCTGATCGTGACTGTTGAACCGCAAAACCGTCACACAGCCATACCGCCATACCGCAAAATCTGTCAAACATGTCGGCTCGACCGTCCGACCGTTCACTTTGCTCAGCAAGACGCGGCACGCGATCGCCTGACCTTTTTGCCGGGGTGACCGCACTGCCGCCGCATTGTCCGCTCTGACCGCGATACCGGAGTGCCTTCGGCGGGACTGGCGGAGGAAGTGGCAGCCACATTTTTCAGAGCAAGATCAGCTTCAAGAGAGGGGTTAAACCATGCACTTCGGAGTTCTCGTCTTCCCGGGTTCGAACTGCGACATCGACTGCTACAAGGCTGTGGGGGACACGATCCAACAGACGGTGGAGTATGTCTGGCACACCGAGACGGACCTGTCGCGCTTTGACGCTGTTCTCGTTCCCGGCGGCTTCTCCTACGGCGACTATCTTCGCTGCGGGGCGATCGCCCGCTTTGCTCCGGTGATGGGGGCGCTGCAGGAGTTCGCCGCCCGCGGCGGGTACGTCCTCGGCATCTGCAACGGCTTCCAGATTCTCACCGAGGCGGGGCTTTTGCCCGGAGCGCTGCTGCGCAACCGGTCGCTCCAGTTCCGCTGCCATCAGACCCTGCTGCGCGTGGAGAACGCACAGACGGCCTTTACCAGCCTCTATGAGCCGGGTGAAGTGATCGAAATTCCCATCGCCCACGGCGAAGGCAACTACTACTGCGACGAAGCGACGCTCGCCGAGCTGCAGCAGGAAAACCGCATCGTGTTCCGCTATGCCGGAGAGAACCCCAACGGGTCGGTGGACAACATCGCCGGGATCATCAACCGCGGGGGCAATGTGCTCGGCATGATGCCGCATCCGGAGCGGGCCGTGCATCTTCGGCTCGGTTCGGAGGACGGAAGCCGGATGTTCGCGGCGATCATGAACGCATGGAGGGAACAGAATGGCGCAGCTATTAACCGCTAAAGAACCGACAGACGAGCAGATCGCCGAGCAAAAGGTCTACCGCCAGTTCGGAGTCACCGACGAGGAATACGAGAAAATCTGCAGCTTCATGGGACGGAAACCGAATTACGTAGAGATCGGCGTGTTCAGCGTCATGTGGTCCGAGCATTGCGCGTACAAGAATTCGAAACCGCTCCTGCGGCGATTCCCCACGACGGGCGAGAAAGTTCTGATGGGACCCGGCGAAGGGGCGGGGATCGTCGATATCGGCGACAATCAGGCGGTCGTGTTCAAAATCGAAAGCCACAACCATCCCTCGGCGGTCGAGCCATATCAGGGTGCGGCGACGGGAGTGGGGGGGATCATCCGGGATATTTTTTCGATGGGCGCCCGTCCGGTGGCTCTGCTGAACTCCTTGCGCTTCGGCAAGCTCGAATCCGCCCGGGTAAAATACTTGTTCGAGCATGTCGTGTCCGGGATCGCCGGGTACGGCAACTGCATCGGCATCCCCACCGTCGGCGGGGAAGTGACGTTCGACGAGAGCTACGAGGGCAATCCGCTCGTAAACGCCATGTGCGTCGGCCTGATCGACCACGACCAGATTCAGCGCGGCGTGGCGAGCGGTATCGGCAATCCGGTGTTCTACGTCGGGCCGGCGACAGGGCGCGACGGCATCCACGGCGCGACCTTCGCTTCCGAGGAGATCACGGCGGAGACGGAAGCGAAGCGCTCGGCGGTGCAGGTCGGGGACCCTTTTATGGAAAAGCTGGTAATGGAAGCCTGCCTCGAGCTGATCGCCTCCGGCATCGTCGTCGGCATTCAGGACATGGGTGCGGCCGGACTCACCTGCTCCAGCTCGGAGATGGCGAGCAAGGCCGGCAACGGCATGGAGCTCGATCTCGACAAAGTGCCGCAGCGCGAGGGCGGCATGACCGCCTACGAGATGATGCTCTCCGAATCGCAGGAGCGGATGCTGTTCGTCGTGCGCCCCGAGCATGAGGAGAAAGCTAGGTCGATCTTCGCCCGCTGGGGGCTCGACTGCCACAAGGTCGGCCGCGTCACCGACGACGGCCGCCTGCGCCTGATCCACCACGGAGAGGTCGTCGGCGATATGCCGGTGCGCGCGCTCGTCGACGAGTGTCCGGTGTACCACAAGCCGTCGCAAGTGCCCGCTTATTATGAGCTCGGGGCGGATCTGGATGCGGCGGCTTTTGCCGAGTGCGTGGATCTCGCAGCGGCGCTGGACGGGCTGCTCGGCTCGCCCTCGGTCGCCAGCAAGGAATGGGTCTACTCGCAGTACGACTACATGGTGCGAACCTCGACCTATGTCCGCCCCGGCTCGGATGCGGCGGTGGTCGGCGTGCCCGGCACGCGCAAGGCGCTGGCCATGACGACGGACTGCAACAGCCGGTACGTGTACCTCGATCCCGAGGTGGGCGGACGGATCGCCGTCGCGGAAGCTGCGCGCAACCTCGTCTGCTCCGGCGCGGAGCCGCTCGCGGTGACGGACAACCTCAACTTCGGCAGCCCGGAGAAGCCGGAGATTTTCTGGCAGTTGGAAAAAGCCGTCGACGGCATGGCCGAAGCCTGCCGCTTCCTGAACACGCCGGTCATCGGCGGAAACGTCAGCCTCTACAACGAGAACGCGCGCGGCGCGATCTATCCGACGCCGGTCGTCGGCATGGTCGGCCTCGTGAGCGATCTCGACCACATCACGACGCAGTCGTTTCGCGCGGCGGGCGATAGGATCGTGCTGCTCGGCGAGACCCGCGCCGAGTTTGGCGGCAGCGAGTTCCAGGCGCTGTTCCTCGGCAAGACGGAGGGTCGGCCGCCAGTGCTGGACCTCGTCGTCGAGAAGCGCCTGCAGGCCGCCGTGCTGGCGGCGATCCGCGCCGAATTCGTGGCCTCGGCGCACGACCTGGCCGAGGGCGGGCTCGCCGTCGCGCTCGCGGAGAGCTGCATCGGTGGCGGCATCGGAGCGCGCTTGGAGCTGGTGACGGAGCTGCGCGCCGATCACGCGCTGTTCAGCGAGTCGCAGTCGCGCGTGCTGCTGAGCGTGCCGGCCGAGCGGGCCGACGAGCTGGTCCGCTTCATGGCGGACCGCGACGTTCCGGCTGCGGTCATCGGGACGGTGGGCGGCGCGGAGCTTGCCGTGAGCGTGAACGGCACGGAGAAGATCAACCGCCCGGTAGGCGGGTTGAACTCCATCTGGAAGGACGCGATCCCATGCCGGATGAACGCATGACGGGGCAGCTTGCGGCGGCGGTTCAAGAGCGCTGGGGTTGTGGTGCGGACAACGCAGACAACGCGGACAACACAGACAACGCGGACAACGCGGACAACACAGACAACGCGGACAACGCGGACAACGTGGACAACGCAGACAACGCGGACAACGCAGACAACGCGGACAACGCAGACAACGCGGACAACACAGACAACACAGACAACGCAGACAACGCAGACAACGCGGACAACACAGACAGCGCAGACAACGGCCGCGCAACCCGCATATGCAGCGGCACGACCCGAACAAGCCGCGGGACCGTCCGGTCCGGCATGCTGTGCGGGAACGGTCATCTTGTTAGTTCCGGCACCGATTCCCTGCTCTGGTCCGGTGACTATTACAACGAAGGCGTGAGCGGCTCCTTCGACAAGCTGAAGGAAGAATGCGGCGTGTTCGGCGTGTTTGGCCACGAGGAGGCGGCGGCGCTGTCCTTCTATGGCCTGCATGCCCTGCAGCACCGCGGCGAGGAGAGCGCGGGGATTTGCACGACGATGGACGGCAGTGAATTTTACATCCACAAGGGAATGGGACTCGTCAAGGAGGTGTTCGACAACGACCGGATCGCTTCGCTGAAAGGAGCGACCGCCATCGGCCACGTCCGCTATTCGACCTCCGGCGCGAGCCTGCTCGGCAACGCCCAGCCGCTCATGTTCCAGTTCCGGCACGGCCGCATTGCGATCGCGACGAACGGCAATATCGTCAACGCCGGCGAGATTCGCGAGGAGCTGGAGGAGTCCGGGTCGATCTTCCAGACGACGAGCGATACCGAGGTGCTCGTGCATCTGATCGCCCGCGCCCGCGGGATCGCTATGGAAGACGCAGTGAAGCCCGCCCTGCAAAAGGTGCGCGGCGGTTACGCCTTCCTGATCATGGTCAACGACAAGCTGGTGGTCGCGCGCGACCCGCATGGCTTGCGGCCGCTCGCCATGGGGATGATCGATGGGGCGTACGTATTCGCCTCGGAGACCTGCGCGTTCGAGACGATCGGAGCGGAATACATCCGCGACATCGAGCCGGGCGAGCTGCTCATCTTCGACAAGGCGGGCGGCATGCGCGAGGAACGAATTGCCCCAATCGAACGGCGGGCGATTTGCGCGATGGAATATATTTACTTTTCGCGGCCGGACAGCGACCTCGACGGCATCAACCTGCACGCCGCGCGCAAACGAATGGGCGTTCAGCTCGCGATGGAATCGTTCGTCGACGCCGATGTGGTGACCGGCGTGCCGGATTCCAGCATTTCCGCGGCGATCGGCTATGCCGAGCAGACCGGCATCCCGTATGAGCTCGGGATGATCAAGAACCGCTACACCGGCCGCACCTTCATCCAGCCGAGCCAGGAGCTGCGAGAGCGCGGGGTGAAGATGAAGCTGAGCGCGGTGCGCAAGGTGGTCGAGGGCAAGCGCGTCGTCATGATCGACGACTCGATCGTGCGCGGCACGACCAGCCTGCGCATCGTCAAGATGCTGCGCGACGCCGGAGCGACCGAAGTGCATGTGCGCATCAGCTCTCCGCCTTACGCGAACCCATGCTTCTACGGTATCGACACGCCGCGCCGCGGCGATCTGATCGCCTCGACCCACACGCTGGAGGAGATCCGCCGCGCCATCGACGCGGACTCGCTGCACTTCCTCTCCAAGGAAGGGCTGCTCGCCGCCATCGGCCGCACGCCGGACGAATACAACCGGGGCATGTGCACCGGCTGCTTCGACAACGATTACCCGACGAGCGTCCCGCCGGACGCCGACAGCTGCGGCTGTTAGTTGCGGGAGCTCGTCCGCAAGGCGACTCTTCGGCGACCGGTTTTCTCTAGTTATAGTGCCCATACCGCAATAAGCTGTCATCCCTGCATGCTGTACCGCAACTGCCGCCCATCCCTGTTTGGAAGCTGCGAACGCTGCCCCTTCCCAACTGCAAATATCGATTCCCTGCTGGCGAACTACCATTCCGATTGCTGGCTGAACTGCCATGCCGATTGCTGGCTGAACTGCCATGCCGATTGCTGGCTGAACTGCCATGCCGATTGCTGGCTGAACTGCCATGCCGATTGCTGGCTGAACTGCCATGCCGATTGCTGGCGAACTACCATGCCGATTGCTGGCTGAACTGCCATGCATATTGCTGGCG
>Ga0255334_1000173_pt1 | contig 68474 bp, 65 predicted proteins | sample EtOH5_35cm_T3_12_FD_202080 | JGI IMG/M metagenome (GOLD analysis project Ga0255334, IMG submission 202080) | Sandy soil microbial communities from University of British Columbia, Vancouver, Canada - EtOH5_35cm_T3_129 | ecosystem: Engineered > Artificial ecosystem > Sand microcosm > Unclassified ...
GGATGTCGACTACACCACCACCGCGACCCGCACCGGATCGGTGGTGCGCCGCCACCACCAGGCGATCGCGCATCGGGAGGCGACGCGCGAACTCGTCTCGGTGCCCAATCTGCGCGCCGCCTCGATCCGCTGGAGCGCGACGGAAGTCGGCTTCGAGCGCATGGCCGTGCTTTCGACCAATGTCGGCGGCAGCCCGAGCCTGGTGTCGGACTTCGCCTTCCGGGCATTGGACAGCATCACCTTGACGGATCGCGGCGCCATCCTGGTCGGCGGGCGCGGGCTCGGCTTCGTGGTGGACAGCCGCAGCTGTCGTGACTTCGCGCTGGCGGTGGATGCGGATGCGCCGCGGCTGATCGTGCAGTGCTTCGACGCCAACCGCGTTCTGCTGACCGATGCCGCCGGGCAGATGGTGCGCGCGAGCGGCCAGACCATGCAGTACTCCTCGGCCGCGCGTTGGTGGCAGGGCACCGCAGACATGTCCGATGCGGCGCTGACGCGGCTGCAGACGGTGCGGCTGGAACCGCGGGTTGCCTATGCCATCATCGGTGTCGGGCGCCTCACTGCCGATTACGAAGTGCGGGCGATGCGCCTGGCCTGCGATCCCATCTTCGCGCCGCCGGTGCTCTATGGCCTGCCCGACATGTCGCATGGCGTGCGCGAGCTGCGGGCGGAGGCCGCGTGGGATCCCGGCAATACCATGGCCGGCGGCTCGGTTTCGCTCAATGTCTCGGTGCCCGGCGCGCGGCCGGGGGATTTCTGCCAGGCCGCCTACAGCCTTGCGACCAGCGGCATGGCGTTCGTGGCGCAGGTCGGCGCTTCGGATGTCGTGACCGTCACCGCCTGGAACCACACCACCACGGACATCGACCTCAACGCGGGAACGGTGCGGGTGCGGGTGACGAAGGCATGACCGCGCCAGCATCGCCCGCTGCGGCCCTCGTGCTCGCCAAGGAAGATCTGCAAGGCGCGGTGGCGCTGGTGGTCGCGGATTACCGGGCCTTCCTGAACCAGGGCTCGCCGGCGGGCTACGACGACGCCAAGGCCTTCGCGAACTGGCACACCGCCTGCCGCACCGCGCTCACGCATCTCGAACAGCTGTTCAAGCTTCTGAAGGCGGCCGGTGGCACCGATGCGGCCGTGCCCGGCGAGCACCTCCTCGCCGAAGCGGACTGCGACATGGGACCCCCCGAAGACGAGGAGTAGCCAAGGCATGGCCGAACCTGATCTCGATGCCTTCATCTGGATCTGGAACAAGCGTCAGGGTCAGACGCTGCCGCCGCTGCACCGGCGCATGGCGCGCTGGCTCCAGGCGCGCGCGGCGGACGGGGATCGTCATCTGCTGCTGATGGCGTTTCGCGGTTGCGGCAAATCGACCCTGGTGGGGCTGTACTGCGCCTGGCTGCTGGCGCGGCGGCCGGACACGCGCATCCTGGTGCTGGCGGCCGATCATGCGCTGGCGACGAAGATGGTCTCCAGCGTGCGGCGCATCATCGAACGGCATCCGCTTTGTGCGCATCTGAAGGAAACGGTGCCGGAGTCCTGGGCGGCGGATCGCTTCTCGGTGAAGCGTGAGGGCGCCTTGCGCGATCCTTCGATGCTGGCGGCGGGCATCGAGGGCAATATCACCGGCAGCCGCGCCGATGTCGTGATCGGCGATGATGTGGAGGTCGCGGGCAATTGCGACACGCCCCAGAAACGCGCCGCCTTGCGCGAACGGCTGCGGGAGGCGGAATTCGTGCTGGTGCCCGGCGGCAGGCTGCTGCTGGTGGGCACGCCGCATACCGCCGAGACGCTCTATGATGCCTCGGGCTTCGCCGCGGGGTACCGGGCGCTGCGCATCCCGCTGCTGGATGCCGCGGGCCGCAGCGTCTGGCCGGAACGGTTTCCGGACACGCATGTCGCCGATCTGCGCCGGCATGTCGGACCCTTGGCGTTCCGCCGGCAGATGCAGCTGGAGGCGGTGGCCCAACAGGCGGCGCGGCTCGATCCTGCGGTGCTCGTGCGCTATGCGGAGGAGACCGACTATGCCGAGGCCAATGGCCGGCCGGTGCTGCGGCTGCTGGGCCGGCGCATGGTCTCAGGCGGGGCGCACTGGGACCCGGCCTTCGGGCGGCCGGGGCAGGGCGATGGTTCGGTGCTGGCGGCCTGCTATGCCGATGCGGATGGCAACCACTATCTGCATCGGCTGCATTGGCTGACGCATGATCCGGACAGCGCGACCGACCCTGCGACGCAGCAATGCGCCGCGGTGGCGCAGGTCGCGCGCGACCTGCTGCTGCCGGCGGTGCGGGTCGAGACGAACGGCATCGGTCGTTTCCTGCCGGCGATCCTGCGGCGGGAGATGGCCCGCGCCGGCGCGGCCTGTACCGTGGTGGAGGTGGCGCAGCGCGAGGCCAAGTCCCGCCGCATCCTGGGCGCGCTGGACCCGGTGATGGCGGCGCGGCGGCTGCATGTCCACGACCAGGCCGCGACCCCGCGATTTTTCGCGGAGATGGCGGAATGGCAGCCCGACGTCCCGGGCGGCCATGACGATGCGCTGGATGCGCTGGCCGGCTGCCTGCTCGCCGAGCCGGTGCGCCTGCCGGGCTTGCCGCCGGCGCCGCGTCGGCAGGATTGGCGGGGCGCCTAGGCGGAAGGTCCAGGAAACTCGGTTTCCTGGTGGGTGGGCGTGGGAGGGCGAACAGCCCTCCCACGGCGGCCCCCTAAGCAGCCGGCGCGAGCTTGAGCACCTCGCTGGCATGCCGGGCGACGCCGGCCTCGGTCAGCCACCAGCGTTCGTCCGGTCCTTGCGCGCAGAGGCCCATCCCCGCCAGGCGTCGCAGGCAGCCGCGGTCCTTCAGCCCATCCGGCCGGCCGCCGATGCGCGCCTGGTGCAGGCGATGCAGGGCGGAGCGGCAGCAGCTCTCAAGATAGGGTTCGTTCCACATCATCCGTTCCATGCTGCAGGCCTCAACCTGGGGTCTGCGGCATGGCCCCGCAATCCTTCCTCCATCATGAGGGGCCCAGATGACCGACACGCAACTGCTGACACAATTGGCCCAGACGCCGCTGGTCGCGGCCGTGATCTGGCTCGCCTACATGCTGCGGCGGGAGCTTGCCGAGCGCCCGGTGCCGCGCGCCTCGAAGCCGGGGCCCGATCCCGATGCGCTGAACCGCACGCGCGAAGACCTGTCCGCCTTCAAGGTGGAGGTTGCCCGGACCTATGTGCCGCTTTCGCTGATCCGCGACGTGGACCAGCGCCTGACCCAGCATCTGCTGCGGATCGAGGAGAAGCTGGACGAGGTCAGCCGCTCCGCCGCCGCGACCGCGCATTACTACGCGCAGGCGCCGCATCGCGGCGGCGAGAAGCGGTAGCCTCTCGGCCCATGGCAGTAGCCTCGCGGCGGCGGGCGGTGTAGCAGCCCGCGCCATGCAGCCGATGATCCATACCCTGGTCCGCCTGACCGACTGGAACGCCGCCGAGCAGGCCGGGGCCTATGGCGGCAGCGCCGACGACCGGCGGGACGGCTACCTGCATTTCTCGACCGCCGACCAGCTGCGGGCCAGCGCCGCCCGGCACCGGGCCGGCCAGCCCGACCTGCTGCTGGTCAGCGTCGATGCGGCGGCGCTGGGCGCGGCGCTGGTGTGGGAGCCGGCGGCCGGCGGATCGCGGCCGGGGCTGTTCCCGCATCTGTACGGGCCGCTGCCGCTGGCGGCGGTGCGGCGGGTGGTGCCGCTGCCGCTCGGGCCCGACCTGCTGCATGTGTTTCCGGACGAAATTCCCTAGGCGCCAATTCCTGGCGCCGGATCAGGCCGGGCGGATCGCCCGCTGGCTCATGACGCAGGCCACCACGATCACCACTGCCCCCGCCAGCGTCCAGATCCCCGGCCAGGCATTCCAGACAAGCACATCGAAGGTGACCCCCCAGACCAGGGCGGAATATTCCAGCGGGGCCAGCCGCGCGGCATTCGCCAGCCGGAACGCCACCGCCAGACACAGGTTGGCCGCGCCGGCCAGGACGCCATTGGCCAGCAGCGCCAAGGCATCGGCCATCGGCGGCGGCTGCCATTCGGCGATGGCGAAGGGCAGCAGGATCGGCACCGCCACCGCCGCCGGCCAGACCACCAGCCGGGCAAAGCCGCCCTCGTGCCGCAAACCGCGGTTCGCGGTCATGACGATGGCGTGGCAGATGGTGCCGAGGAAGGCGCAGAGATAGGCGACCCAGGTCCCGCCCGCCCGCAGATCCGGCAGCATGGCGATGAGCACCCCGACGAAGCCCAGCCCCGCCCAGCCCCAGGCCGCGGCCGGCAGCCTTTCGCGCAGCAGCCAGGCTGCCAGGCCCAGGGTCATGAAGGGCGCGGTGAAGAAGACGAGGTAGCCATCGGCCAGCGACAGCGTCCGGAAGGCCAGGAAATACCCCACCGACGCCCCCATCATCGCCGCCGCCCGCACCAGATGGCGCCCCGGCGCGACGGTGCCGAGCCGCCCACCGGCACCCGGCCAGACCGCGCGGGCGGCGAACAGCAGCACGACCAGCAGCACATGCCGGAACAGCAGGACCTGCGACACGGGATAGCCCGTCGACAGCAGCTTCGAATTGGTATCGAGCACCGCGAAGAGGCCAAGGCCGAGCAGCATGGTCAGGGAGGCGCGCACGGTCGGGGCTTTGCGGCCGCCGGAGGCCGCGGTCAACCTTCCCAAAGCGGCGGCCGCAGTGCAGAAACCCGCGGACATGACACCTGCCATCGCTTCCGCCCTGCTGCCGCTGTTGCGTGGCATCGACCCCGAATGTGCCCATGGCCTGGCCCTGCGGGCGCTGTCCCTCGGCCTTGTCGGCCGTGATCGGAGCCCGGATGATCCGGTCCTGGCGATCACCGTCTTTGGCCAGAGCTTCCGCAATCCGCTCGGCCTGGCCGCCGGTTTCGACAAGAACGCCGCCGCCGTGCTGCCGCTGATGCGGCTGGGATTCGGCCATGTGGAGGCCGGCAGCGTCACCTTGCGCGGCCAGCCGGGCAATCCGCGCCCGCGGCTGTTCCGCCTGACCGAGGATCGCGCGGTCATCAACCGGATGGGCATGAACAACCTGGGGCTGGAGGCGTTCCGCGACCGGCTGCGGGCCTTGCCGCGGCCGCTGCCGGCGGTGCTCGGCGCCAATCTGGGCCTGAACAAGGACGGCGATTTTACCCGCGACTACGCCGAAATGACACGGGCGCTGGCCGGCGCCGCCGATTACGTGGTGGTGAATGTCAGCAGCCCGAATACCCCGGGGCTGCGCGACCTGCAGGGGGAGGAGCGGCTGATCACCATCCTCGATTCCATCCAGGCGATCGGCCCGGTCATGCCGGTGCTGGTGAAGATCGCCCCGGACCTCGCCGAGGATGCGCTGCCGGCGCTGGTCGAGGCCTGCGTCGCGCGCGGCGTCGCTGGGCTGATCGTGGCCAATACCACCATTGACCGCCCCGCCAGCCTGCGCAGCGCCCAGGCGCGGGAGGCCGGGGGCCTGTCCGGGCCGCAGCTTTTCGCGCCCTCGACCGCCATGCTCAGGACGGTGTTCCGGCTGGCGCGCGGGCGGCTCACGCTGATCGGCTGCGGCGGGATCGGCTCGGCCGAGGACGCCTATGCCAAGATCCGCGCCGGGGCGAGCCTGGTCCAGTTCTACGCGGCCCTCGTCTACGAAGGGCCGGCCCTGGTGCCACGGATCAAGCAGGGCCTCGCCGCGCTGCTGCGGCGGGACGGGTTCGAACATGTCGCGGCGGCGGTGGGAGTGGACGCATGATCATCCTCGAAGGTATCGCCGATCTCGCCGACCGCTACGACGGCTTCATCCTCGACCTCTGGGGCGTGGTGCATGACGGGCGGCAGCCCTATGCCGGGGTGACCCAGGCGCTGGCGCATCTGCAGGCGAAGGGCAAGCAGGTGGTGTTCCTGTCCAACGCCCCGCGCCGCGCCTGGTTCATCGCCGATATGCTGGCGGGCATGGGGATCGGGGCGGCGCTCTACGACGGGATCATGACCAGCGGCGAGCTGGCCCGGCGCTACCTGCTGCGGCGGGACCTGCCGTTCTTCGCCGGGCTCGGCACCCGTGCCTTCCATATCGGTCCGGAGCGCGACCTCTCGATCGCCGAGGGGCTGGACCTGGAGCTGATCAAGACCGCGACCGGCGCCGAATTTGTCCTGAACACCGGGCCGGAGCCGGTGCTGGGCGCCCAGGACGTGCGCTTCTACGAACCCGCGCTGCGCGCCGCCGCCGCCCGGAAACTGCCCATGGTCTGCTGCAACCCGGATCGCGAGGTGATGGTCGGCGGCGCCAAGCTGATCGCCGCCGGGGCGCTGGCGGATCGCTACACCGCCCTTGGCGGCGGCCCGGTGCTCGAGGTCGGCAAGCCCGACCCACGGTCCTACCCGCCGGTGCTGGAACTGCTGGGCATCGCCGACCGTTCCCGCGTGCTGGCGATCGGCGACAGCCCGCGCACTGATCTCGCGGGCGCCCAGGCGGCGGGGATCGATGCGGTCTGGGCGCTGACCGGGCTCGCCGCCATCGCCCATGGCCGCCCCGATGCCGAAGCCCTGGCGCTGGAGGCGCGTACCGCCGGCGTGCGCCCGATTGCCGCCGTCACCGGCTTGCGCTGGTAGGCGGCGCGGCCGATCCTGCGGCCATGCATATCGACGCTCACGGCCTGCCCGTCACACTGGCCTCGGCCGAGGCCGCCGCGGGTTATGATGCCGCCATCGCCGCCTACATGGCCTATCGCCAGGACACCCCGGCGAAGCTGAAGGCCTTCGTGGCGCTGGACCCCGAGGCGCCCTTCGCCGCCATCCTGCGCGGCAGCTTCGCGATGCTGACCTATCACGCCGGCGCGCTGCCCTCGGCCCGCAAATCCGCCGCGGCGGCGCTGGCGGCGGGCGGCACCCCGCGCGAACGGGCCCATGCGGCGGCGTTGCAGGCCTGGACCGGCGATGATTCGGACCAGGCGTTGGCCATCTGGGAACTGATCCTGGCCGAGCATCCGACCGATGCCCTCGCCTTCCGCCTGCACCATTTCGTCGCCTTCTGGTTGGGACGCGGGCCGCAGATGGCGGCGGCGGTCGAACGCACCGCGCCGCATTGGAACAGCGAGCTTGCGCATTGGCCAAGCTGGCTCGCCTGCCGCTGCTTCGCCTTCGAGGAAGTCGGCCGCTACACCGAGGCCGAGGCGGCGGGGCGGCTGGCGGTGGATCTGGTGCCCTCCGACGTCTGGGCGGCACACGGCGTCGCGCATGTGCTGGAGATGCAGGGTCGGCGCAGCGAGGGGATTTCCTGGCTCACTGCCCTGGAGCCGAACTGGGAACAGGCGAACAGCATCCGCCACCATCTGCTGTGGCATCGGGCGCTGTACCACTTCGAACATGGCGACACCGCCGAGGTCCTGGGGCTCTACGATCGCGGGTTCCGTGACCTCTCCAGCCCGATGATCCAGGCGCTGCCGGACATGTTCGTGGATGTGCAGAACGCGGCCTCGATGCTGTTCCGGCTGGGCCTGCAGGGCGTCGATGTCGGTGACCGCTGGGTCGAGCTGGCCGACAAGGCGGAGGCCCGTCTCGGCGACACCCAATCGGCCTTCACCCTGCCGCATTGGATGATGGCGCTGGGGGCCACAGGGCGGTTCCAGCAGGCGGCGCAGATGCTGGATGCGGTGGCCGAGGCGGCGCGCGGCACCGGCACCCATGCCCGCATCCTGGCCCGCAGCGGGCTGCCCGCCTGTCGCGCCACGCTGCACCACGCCCGCGGCGAATATGCCGAGGCGGTGGCGGCGATGCGCCCGGCGCTTTCGACCATGGGTGAACTCGGCGGCAGCCATGCGCAGCAATCGGTGCTCGAAATGCTGTTCCTGGACAGTGCCATGAAGGCCGGCCTGACTGTGGAGGCGCGCGCCCTGCTGGAACGCGCCGCCGGCCGTTGCCCGGTTCCGCCCGAACGCCGCGCCATCTACCGGCACCATGCAGGACAGGTTGCTCATTGATGTCACTTCCGCTCGCCGGGCTTCGTATTCTTGATTTCGGCCACACCATCATGGGGCCTTCCTGTGGCGTGATCCTGGCGGATCTGGGGGCGGAGGTGATCCGCATCGAACCGCCGGGCGGGGATCGCACCCGGCGGCTGGTGGGGTTCGGCATCGGCTTCTTTTCGACCTTCAACCGCAACAAGCGTTCGCTCGCGGTCGATCTGAAGGACCCGCGCGGCAAGGCGATCGTCCTGCGTCTGGCGGAAACCGCCGATGCGGTGATCGAGAATTTCGCGCCAGGCACCATGGAACGTCTCGGCCTGCACGCGGCGGCGCTGGAGGCGGTCAATCCGCGGCTCGTCTATTGCTCGCTGAAGGGCTATTTGCCCGGACCCTACGAAAACCTGCCCGCGCTGGATGAGGTCGTGCAGATGCAGGGCGGCCTCGCCTTCATGACCGGACCGCCGGGGCAGCCGCTGCGCGCGGGGGCCAGCGTCGTCGACATCATGGGCGGCATGTTCGGCGTGATCGCCATCCTGGCGGCGCTGCGGCAACGCGAGACGACGGGCAAGGGCCAGGCGGTCATGGCCAGCCTGTTCGAGACGGTGGCCTTCCTGGTCGCCCAGCACATGGCGGCCGGCGCGATCACCGGCACGCCGATGCCGCCGATGACGCAGCGGCACCAGACCTGGGGCATCTACGACATCTTCGAGGCCGCGGACGGGCAGGTCTTCGTCGGCGTCGTCAGCGACCAGCATTGGCAGCGGCTGATCCTGGCCTTTCCGGAACTGGCCGATCTGGGGGCCGATCCCGCGTTGGCGACCAATGCGCAGCGGGTGCTGCATCGGAACGTGACCATGCCGCGTCTGGCGACGGTCTTCGCGGGGATGACGGTCGCCGCGGTGGTCACGGCCTGCAATGCCGCCCTGATCCCCGCCGCGCCGGTCAATCGGCCCGATGATCTGTTCAACGATCCGCATCTGCTGGCCGGCGGCGCGATGGCGACCCACCAGCTGGCGCCGGGGCTGGAGGCGAAGCTGCCCGTCACCCCGGTCGTGATGGGCGAGGGAACCCTGCCGCTGCGCAGCCAGCCGCCCGCGGCCGGCGCCGACACCGCCGATCTGCTGGCCGAGCTTGGCTACGACGCCAGGGCGCTGGCCGATGCCGGGGTCGTGCAGATCGGCTGACCGGCGCCACGCGGGGCCGGCGCCACGCGGGGCCGGCGCCACGGGGGATGGTGCCGCCGATGCGGGCCGGGGTCAGCGCCCCTGGAACTGCGGCGGCCGCTTTTCCATGAAGGCGCGGCGGCCTTCGACGTAATCGGTGCTGGCAAAGCATTCGGCGACCAGCGCATCGCAGCGGGCGGTATCGGCGGCGCCGCGATCCTTCAGCGCCTCCGCGACGATGGCCTTGACCGAACCGACCGTCAGCGGCGCATTGCCGGCGATGGTGGTGGCGTAGTCGGTCACGAAGGCCTCCAGCCCATCGCCCGGCACGACGCGGTTGACGAGGCCCATGACCCGCGCGTCCTCGGCCGGGAATTTCTTCGCGGTGAAGAAGATCTCCTTGGCGAAGGACGGGCCGACCAGATCCACCAGCCGCCGGATGCCGGCCAGCGGATAGCCGAGGCCGAGCTTCGCCGCCGGCACGCCGAAGCTCGCGCCATCGTTGCAGATGCGCATGTCGCAGCAGACCGCGAGCGCGGTGCCCCCGCCGATGCAATAGCCCTGGATCATCGCGATCGTCGGCTTCGGGCAATTCGCCAGCGCCTCGTACACGCGCGCGGTCTGCGCCTGATAGGCGGCGACACCGGCTTCGGAGGCGCGCTCGCTCTCGAACTTCGAGATATCGGCGCCGGAGACGAAGGCGCGGCCGCCGGCGCCCTGCACCACGATCACCCGCACCGCGGGATCGGCGGCGAAATCATCCAGGATCGCCTCGGCGGCCTGCCACATCTCCATCGACACGGCATTGTGCCGCGCCGGGTTGTTGAAGGTCACCCAGCCGATGCCGTCGCCCTTGCGTGAGAGCATCAGCGAAGTCGTCAAGCCATCCATCGTCAAACCACCTGTGCTGCGCGAAGCCGCGCGATTTCGGCCGAATCCATGCCGAGTTCGGTCAGGATCGCATCCGTGTGCTCCCCGAGCGCCGGGGGGTGCGAGACGATGGCCGAATTCGTGCGCGACAACACGATGGGCTGGCCGACATAGGTCGCCGTCCGGTTGCCGTTCAGCGTCTGCGCGATGCCGAGGTGCTGCACCTGCGGATCGGCAAAGACCTTGTCGATGGTGTTGATGGGGCCGCAGGGCACGCCGGCCTTGTTCATGTTCTCCACCAGCTCGGCGCTGGTGAAGGCGCGGGTGCGCTCGGCGATCAGCGCGTTCAGCTCATGACGGTTGTCCGAGCGTTCCTGCCCGCCGGCAAAACGCGGATCGTCGATCAGCGCATCGAGCCCGAGCGCCTTGGCGCAGCGCGCCCAGATCGCATTGCCGCTGGCGGCGATGTTGATGAAGCCGTCCGAGCTTGGGAAGACGCCGGTCGGGATGCTGGTGGGATGGTCGTTGCCCGCCTGCCCGGCGACCTGGCCCTGCATCAGCCAGCGGCTGGCCTGGAAGTCCAGCATGAAGGCCTGCGCCTGCAACAGGCTGGTCTGCACCCATTGCCCGAGGCCCGAGACGTCCCGTTCGAGCAGCGCGATCATGATGCCCTGGCTTGCGAAAATGCCGGCGCAGAGATCGGCGATCGGGATGCCGACGCGCATCGGCCCTCTGCCCGGTTCGCCGGTGATGGACATCAGCCCGCCCATTCCCTGCGCGATCTGGTCGAACCCCGGCCGCCCGGCATAGGGCCCGTCCTGGCCGAAGCCGGAAATGCTGGCATAGACCAGCCGCGGGTTGACCGCCGCCAGATCGGCATAGCCGATGCCCAGCCGATCCTTCACGTCGGGGCGGAAATTCTCGACGACCACATCGGCGGTTGCCGCGAGGCGCTTGAGCAGCGCCACACCCTCCGGATGCTTCAGGTTCAGGGTCAGCGCCCGCTTGTTCCGGTGCAGGTTCTGGAAATCCGAGCCCGCGCGTGGCCCGCCCATGGGATCGCCCTGGTCGAGGCCTTCCGGCATCTCGATCTTGATCACCTTGGCGCCCCAGTCGGCCAGCTGCCGCACGCAGGTCGGTCCCGATCGGACCCGCGTCAGATCAAGGACGGTGAAGCGCGAAAGCGCCGTGCAGGGCGGGGGGGCATCGGTCATGACGCATATCCTTCCGGCCTGCCGACATCTTGTCAACAATCGGTTGACGAAGCTTGGACGACACCGCGAGACTGCGCCGTGCCCGACTCCCTTCCCCCCCTGCCGCGCCGCGGATTGGCCGATGTCGTCCGTTCGACGCTCGAAAAGCGCATGCTGGACGGCAGCCTGCCGCCCGGTACCCGGCTGAACGAGGCGGCGCTGGCCGCCGAACTCGGCGTGTCCCGTGGCCCGGTGCGCGAGGCCCTGCGCGCCCTGGAACAGACCGGGCTGGTCGAGGGCCAGGCCCATCGCGGCATGCGCGTGCGGGTGCTGGAGGCCGAGGATGTCGCCGAGGTCTATGACATGCGGGCGCTGCTGAACGGCTTTGCCTGCGCGCGGCTGGCGCTGCGCGCGACGCCCGATCTGCTGGCGCCGCTGCATGGGCTGGTGGCGGCGATGGCGGCGGAACCCGAGGCCGAGGCCTATTATCGCCTGAACCTGGACTTCCACGCGGCCTGCTTCGCCGCGGCGGGGCATCGCCGGGTGGCCGCGGCCTATGATGCCGCGCTGCGCGAGGGCTGGCGGGCGCGACGGGAATCGCTGCTTTCGCCCGCCAATCGCCGCGCCAGCAATGACGAACACGCCGCCGTCATGGCCGCCATCGCCGCCGGCGACGCGGCCGAGGCGCGGCGCCTGGGCGAAGACCATGTCCTGGCCGGCAAGCGCCGCTGGCTGGCGCTGCTGGCGGGTTAGCTGCGTCGCAACAGGTGCGGCCCCAGCGCGGCAAGCTCGGGCGTCCCCAGCATCGCCATGCCGCGGCGAATTTCCTCGGAGAGCAGGCTGATGGCATGGCCCACCCCGGGCCGGCCGGCGATGGCCGCGGCATAGATCATCGGCCGCCCGACAAAGACGAATTGCGCGCCCAGCGCCAGCGCCTTCAGCACATCGGTGCCGCGCCGCACGCCGCCATCCAGCATCACCGGCACGCCGCCGGCCGCCGCGACAACCTCGGGCAGCACGCGCAGCGGGGCGATGGCGCCGTCCAGCTGCCGCCCGCCGTGGTTGGAGACGATGATGCCATCGACCCCTTCCTCGACCGCGCGGGCGGCGTCCTCGGCGGCCAGCACGCCCTTGATGACCAGCTTGCCCGGCCAGGCGCGCCGCATCATCGCCAGATGCGTCCAGCTCAGCCGGTCGCGCGCGCCCAGCGCACGGACGAAGTGGCGCGACAGCAGCGGCACGCCGCGCACCGCATCCATGTTCTCGATATGCGGCATGCCATGGGTCAGCAGCGTGCGGGCGAAGGTGCCGAGCAGCCAGCGCGGCCGGATCGCGCTGTCCCAGCCCAGGCGCAGCGTCGGCTTCAAGGGCATGGAGAAGCCGCTGCGGACATTGTTCTCGCGGTTCGGCAGCACCGCGGTATCGACGGTCAGCACCAGCGTGCGGAACCCCGCGGCGGCAGCACGCGCCACGATCGGCAGGATGCGATGCTCCTCGCCCGGCAGATAGGCCTGGAACCAGGCGTCGGGATTGGCGGCGACGAGATCCTCCATGCGGGTCAGCGCGGCGCCGGAGACGATCATCGGGATGCCGGCGTCGCGCGCCGCCTCGGTCAGCACCAGGTCGCCGCGATAGGCGGCGAGCGCGCTGGCCCCCATCGGCGAGATGCCAAAGGGCTGCGCGCTGGCCTGGCCTATCAGCGTGGTCGCCGCCGAACGCGCGCCGGTGTCCACCAGCACCCGCGGCACGAAGGCATAGTCGGCGAAGGAGGCGCGGTTGGCGCGCACCGAGGAATCGCTCTCGGTGCCGCCCTGGATATAGCCGAAGATCGGGCGCGGCAGGTGGCGGCGGGCGGCGCCCTCGAAATCCTCCAGCGACAGGATTTTGCCGAGGCGGCCACGGGTCGCGGGGGGTCGCGCGGCGGCGAAGGGGCCGGTGTTGCTCATGCTGTTTTCGCCTGTCGCCTTTCCATCGCGTTTCGGATCAGCGCGGCACCGCGATAGGCGCCATGCACCATCTTGCTGTAGGGCAGCACCAGGAAGAAGGCCAAGACGAAGCCCAGATGCACCACCAGCAGCACGCCCATCGCGCCGGTGTGCCGCAGGCCAAGCAGCACCAGCCCCGTCGCCGCGACCATCCACAGCAGCATCAGCATCGCGTATTCGCAGCCGAGCACGGATTTCGCGACCGGCCCCGGATCGGCGACCACCTTCATCCAGGTGAGCCCGGTGGCGCCCAGCACCATCCCGATGCCGCCCAGCGTGCCGAGCAGCACCGGCAGGCTCCAGAATCCGTAGGGCGCCTGCCAGCCGAGGACATGATCGTAGATCGTGGCGACGGCGGTCGCGGCGAAGCAGAGCCCGAAGCCGTAGAACAGCGCGTGATGCAGATGCCGCTTGCCCTGCGAAAACCGCTCGCCGATGTCGTTGCAGCCATGCCCGCCGCCGCCGAGATTGGCGAGCGTCAGGATATCGACGGTGCCTTCGGCGATCGGCGCGGGGGTGGGGCTGCCGCCGCCGCTGGCCTGCCAGAAGCGGGCGACGCCGATGCCGATGGCGACCAGCGCGAAGACGAAGGTGATGCCCGCGATCGCCGCCATCAGCCCCCAGGGGATGATGCGGTAGAAGGCGCCGGGCCCCGAATGCGCGCCGTAGAAGACCGCCGGGTCCTTCCAGGCCATGGTCGCCAGCAGCAGCAGGATCACCGAGAATGCCGCGACCAGCGAGACGAGGGTGCCGTTGCGCTGGAACACCGCGCCCATCGGCTGCGGCCAGGCGTAGTCGGCGTAGGAGTCTTGGCGGACCCGCGCGAAGGTCTCCGGCACATTGACGCCGAAGGCATGCGGCGGCGCGTATTGGCAGGCGTGGTAGCAGCCCTTGCAGCCATGGCAGAGGTTCGCGAGATAGGAGAGATCGCCCGCCGAAAAATCGCGCCGCAACGCCATGGCCGGGAAGACGGCACAATAGCCCTCGCAGTAGCGGCAGGCGTTGCAGATCGCCATCTGCCGCCGCGCTTCGCCAACCGCTTCAGTTTCGCGCATGCTTGGCTGCTCCCTCGCCGGCCAGACGGCCGAAGACTGTCCCGATGGTCATGCCGAAGCCGGCCAGATAGCCCTGGCCCAGGATATTGCCGGCCATCACCTCTCCCGACGCGAAGATGTTCCCCGATGGCTTGCCGTCCGCCATCTGCACCCGGGCCTGATGGTCCACCTTCAGCCCGAGATAGGTGAAGGTGATCCCCGGCCTTAACGGAAACCCGACGAAGGGCGGTGTGTCGATCAGCCGCGCCCAGTGGCTTTTTGGCGGGGTCAGCCCTTCTGTGCGGCAATCATCCAGCGTCATGCCCCGAAAATTGCCGCCCGGAACCACGGAGGCATTGTAGGCACGCACCGTCTCGGCGGTGCGGATGGGGTCGAGGCCCATGGCCACGGCCAGATCCTCGATCGTATCGGCACGGATGGGTGGGAAGACCGAGGGCAGGAAATTCCGGACCGCCTTGCTGTCGGTCAGCGCGAAGGCGACCTGCCCGGGCTGCCTGGCGATCAGCCGGCCCCAGATGGCGTAGCGCTTGGGCCAGACATCCTCGCCCTCGTCGTAGAAGCGGTTGCCGTCGCGATCGACGACGACGCTGAAGGGCACGCAATCGAGCCGCATCGCCAGCCCGCCATCGAATTGCGGGGCGCGGGCGTCATTGGCCACGGCGTGGAACTGGGTGGGATCGCCGATCGGCGCCGCGCCGCGCGCCAGCAGATCCTTCAGCACGCGGCCTTGCGCATAGGGCGTGCCGCGGATCTGGAAATTCTCGGCGGCCTCACCCCAGTATTCCTTCAGCCAGGCGACATTGGCCTGGAAGCCGCCGGAGGAGACCACCACCGCCTTGGCCCGCACCGTCTGCGGCCAGCCACGACACGAAACCTCGGCGCCGCGGACGAAGCCATCCTCCAGCAGCAGCGACTGCACCTCCGTATCGTAGAACACCTCGACGCCGAGACGCTGCGCCGTCGCATACATCGCATTCAGCAGCGCCTTGCCGCCGCCGAGGAAGAAGGCATTGGTGCGTGTCAGGCTCAGCGTGCCGCTCAGGGATGGCTGAAAGACGACGCCGCAGGCGGCGAGGAATTTCGGCGCCTGTTCCGAGGCGCGGATCGTCGCGCGGGCGAGGCCCTCATTCGTCTTGCCGCCGGTGACGCGCAGCAGATCGTCCCAGTATTCCTCTTCGAGGTAGGAGTCCGTCAGCACCTGAGTCGGCTGCGGATGCAGGGCGCGCAGGTTGCGGGTATGGCGGCTGTTGCCGCCGCGCATGTCGCGCGGCGCATGTTCCAGCAGCAGCACGCTCGCGCCGGCCTGGCGGGCGGTGATCGCTGCCGAGAGTGCCGCATTGCCGCCACCGACCACCAAGACATCATAGACCCGATCGGTCGCGATCATCCCCGCCATACGGTCCTCCGGCACCTGTCCCGCAACATGCCGGCAGTTTCACCATGCCGCCATCCCCAGGCTTGGCGATGACCGGCGCCCTGTGGCACCTTCGCGAAAACCGGAGACGCAGCCCATGCTCGACCGTCCGACCCCCATGCTTTCGATCGCGTCCATGCAGGACAAGGTGGCGCCGGCCGAATGGCGGGCGCGCATTGACCTCGCGGCCTGCTATCGGCTGCTGGCGCTGTATGGGATGGCCGACATGGGCGCCAACCATGTCTCGGTGCGGGTGCCGGGCGAGGACACCTTCCTCATCAACCCTTATGGCATGATGTATGAGGAGATCACCGCCTCCTCGCTGATCAAGATCGACCACACCGGAAAGATCGTGGACAAGACGGACTTCGGCGGTTTTGATTTCGGCGTGAACCGCGCGGGCTTCGTGATCCACAGCGCGGTGCATCAGGCCAGGCACGAGATCGCCTGCGTCATCCATACCCATACCTGGCCGGGGATGGCGATCTCCTCGCTGGACTGCGGCTTGCTGCCGCTGACGCAGACGGCCATGCGTTTCGCGAAGATCGCCTACCATGAATATGCGGGGGTGGTGCTGGATCTGGAGATGCAGGCGCAGCTTGTCGCCGATCTTGGCGACTGCAACGCGATGATCTTGTACAATCATGGGCTGCTGACCGTCGGGCATACGATCCCCGAGGCCTTCAACGCGATGCACCGGCTGGAACTCTCCTGCAAGGCGCAGCTGGCCGCGATGGCCTGCAATACCCCCCTGCGTCCGGCCAGGCCGGAGGTCGTGGAAGCGACCTACCTCAACTACCAGCCCAACGTCCGCCGGCCCTATGGCGTGATGGAATGGCCGGCGCTGCTGCGGCAGCTGGACCGGGTCGATCCTTCCTATGCCACGTGATCTGCCCTACCGCCCCAATGTCGGGGCAGTGCTGTTCAATCGGGACGGTCTCGTCTTCATCGGGCGGCGCGCGCCGCGTGGCCATACCGACCAGGGCGTGGGCGCCTGGCAATTCCCGCAAGGCGGGCTGGACAAGGGTGAGGATCCCCGCGTCGGCGTTTTCCGCGAGCTGGCCGAGGAGATCGGCACCGACCGTGCCCAGATCATCGCCGAGGTGCCGGGCTGGCTGACCTACGATCTGCCGCCGGAGCTGGTCGGCGCGGCCTGGAAGGGCAAGTGGCGCGGGCAGACCCAGAAATGGTTCGCGCTGCGTTTCCTGGGTGAGGATGCCGACATCCGCCTGGACGCGGAAACCCCACCCGAATTCGACGCCTGGGCCTGGGTGCGGCTGGCCGAGACCCCCGCCCTGGCGGTGGGCTTCAAGCGGCCGATCTACGAGCGGGTGGCGCAGGAATTCTCACCCCTGGCGGCCCAGTAGCGCGGCCAGCGGCGCATCGCCCGCTTCGGGCAGGTCGTGCAGCAGCTCGGCCGAGGTTTCGGCATCCGCGGCCGAAACCCCGCCGCAGGCGACGGCCCAGGCCAGGAAGACCCGGTACAGCGCCAGCACATCGGATCCGCAATAGGCCGCGATCCCCGCCCAGTCGCCGGCGGCGACGCGGGCCTCCACCTGCAGCCCGTCCATGCCCTCGGGCTTGGCGAGGACGCCGACGACCGCGGCGGCCTCGGCCAGGGACGGCCTGGGGCTGGCCCCGAAATCCGCCAGCAGGTCGCAAAGGTCGAGATGCCGCGGCGAATACCGCCGGGTATAGTGGTCGCCCTGGAACAGCGCCGGCGCAGGCAGCCCCAGCGCCATGCAGCGCCAGCGCAGCACCGGCATATCGAAGCCGCGGGTGTTGAATCCGACCAGGGTCGGCCGGTCGCGCAGCCCCGCGGTGAAGCGGCGCAGCAGGTCCGGCTCCGGCGTGTCGCCGATGTTGCGCACCGAAAACCGGGTCGGCCGGAACGGGCCTTCGGGATCGTCGCGTTCCACCATCAAGAGCCCGATGCAGACGACGCGATGCAGCGGCGTCTTCACGAAGGCGGTCCCCGGCGCGTCGGCCGCCCGGGCGTAACGCGCATCCAGCGCCGCGCGCAGCGTAAGGTCGTCCATCGCCGCGGCGGGGTCGAGCAGGCGCCGCGCGGCTGCCATGTCCGGCACGGTTTCCAGATCAAAGATGCATAGCCGATCCATGGCGGCAAACTGGCATGCCCCGCGGCGCTGCCCTATGGGGATGTCATGTCACGCATCTGGTTTTTGCTGGGCGCCCTTGCGGGCTTCTCCGCTGTCGGTCTGTCGGCCTATGCCGCGCATGGGTTGCCGGAGGCCGGGCGGCCGGCCGTGGCCTCGGCGCTGAACATGCAGGGGTGGCACGCGCTGGCGCTGCTCGCCGTTGGGTTTTTGGCGGAGCGGCGAACGGGTCGCGTGGTGACCCTGGCGGGGCTCGCCTTCGCCTTCGGGATCGTCCTGTTCTGCGGCGCGGTCTGGTGGGGGGCGATCACCGGGGTTTCGGCCGGCGGCATTGCGCCGACCGGCGGCACCCTGCTGATGCTGGGCTGGCTCACCTTCGGCGTCGCCGCGTGGCGGCGGTGATCGGGGCGGCCTACCTCGCGGCGACCGGCTTCGAACAACCCTTGGCCGAAGAACTGACGCGGTTGGGCCGCGGCATTTCCGGCTGGCATGGGCGGCTGGCGCTGTCGCCGGATCCCCCGGTCGCCTCGGTCTGGGCACTGGAGGTCTGGACCGACCCGCACGACCTGCCCATCGCCAGCATCAAGACCGCCGCCAATGCGCTGCGGGCCATGCAGCGCAACTGGGCGCTGTATCCACTGCTGCACCATCGCCGCGCAGCCCTGATCCAGGAGGCGCTGCCGCCGGTGAAGGCGCGGCCGCTGACCTTTCCCGAAGCGGCGCCGACCGGGCACCTCGGCGGCTGGACCCTGCTCGCGACCGACCGGCTGCTGGCCAGCCCGACCAAGACCAGCCCCTTCGTGAATGGCGAGGTGGTCTTCGTCGAGGACCGGATCGGCCCGCCTTCACGCGCCTACCTGAAGCTGTGGGAGGCGCTGACCCGCATCGGCCGCTGGCCGGGGCCGGGGGAGCGCTGTCTGGACCTGGGCGCCTCGCCAGGCGGCTGGACCTGGGCGCTGGCGCAATTGGGCGCCACGGTGGTGGCGGTGGACAAGGCGCCGCTGGACCCTGCGATCGCCGCGATGCCGGGGGTCAGCGAACGCCAGGAAAGCGCCTTTGGCTTGGACCCGCGCGCCGAGGCGTCGGTGGACTGGCTGTTCAGCGACATCATTTGTTACCCGGAGCGATTGTTGACCCTGGTCCGCGCCTGGATCGCGGCCGGAACCGCCAAAAACATCGTCTGCACCATAAAATTCCAGGGCGAGACCGATTTTTCCGCGCTGGACGCCTTCGCCGCGATCCCGGGCGCGGTGCTGTTCCACGGCGCCCACAACAAGCATGAGGTCATGTTTACGCGTTTGGGTTGATCCTGCGTGTTGACGTGGCGCCGGCCCCGGTGCGGAATCCGGCCCAATGCCTGGGAGGAAGACCGCGATGTCAGACGAACTGATCGCCGTGAAGCCGGCCATCGCCGCCGGTGCGCATGTCGATGCGACCCGATTTGCGGCCATGACGGCCGAGGCCATCGCCGACCCGAACGGCTTCTGGGCCCGCGAGTCCCGCCGCATCGCCTGGATGACCGCGCCGACCCAGATCAAGGACGTGGATTTCACCGGCAACGTCCATATCCGGTGGTATGCGGATGGGGTGCTGAATGCCTCGGTGTCCTGCCTCGACCGGCATCTGGCGACCCGCGGCGACCAGGTGGCGATCATCTGGGAGGGCGATGACCCCACCAGCGACAGCAAGGTCACCTATCGCGAACTCTTTGCCCGCGTCTGCAAGCTGGCCAATGCGCTGCGCGCCCAGGGTGTGAAAAAGGGCGACCGGGTCACGATCTATCTGCCGATGATCGTCGAGGCCGCGGTCGCCATGCTCGCCTGCGCCCGCGTCGGCGCGGTGCATTCCATCGTCTTCGGCGGATTTTCGCCCGACAGCCTGGCGACCCGCATCCAGGAAAGCGAGAGCACCATCCTGCTGACCGCCGACGAAGGCCGTCGCGGTGGCCGCAAGGTGGCGCTGAAGGTGAATGCCGATGAGGCGCTGACGACCTGCCCAACCATCACCTCGGTCATCGTCGCCCGGAACACCGGCGCGGCGGTCGCGATGCAGCCGGGCCGTGACCACTGGTGGGATGAAATTTGCGACGGCCAGCCCGACGAGTGCGCGCCCGAACCGATGAATGCCGAAGACCCGCTGTTCATCCTCTATACCAGCGGCAGCACCGGCAAGCCGAAGGGTGTGCTGCACACCACCGGCGGCTACATGGTCTGGGCCAGCTACACGCATGAGCTGGTCTTCGACTACCGACCCGGCGAGATTTACTGGTGCACCGCCGATGTCGGCTGGGTCACTGGCCACACCTATATTGTCTATGGACCGCTGGCGAATGGCGCGACCACGCTGATGTTCGAGGGCGTGCCGAACTACCCCGATGTCGGCCGGTTCTGGGAGGTGGTGGACAAGCACCAGGTCAATATCTTCTACACCGCGCCGACCGCAATCCGGTCGCTGATGCGCGAGGGCGAGGCGCCGGTGCGCAAGCACAGCCGCGCCTCGCTGCGGATCCTGGGCTCGGTCGGCGAGCCGATCAATCCGGAGGCCTGGCTCTGGTACTACCGCGTGGTGGGCGACGAGCGCTGCCCGGTGGTGGATACCTGGTGGCAGACCGAGACCGGCGGCATTTTGATCTCGCCGCTGCCCGGCGCGGTCGCGCAGAAACCGGGCTCGGCGACCCTGCCGCTGCCCGGCGTGCTGCCGGCGCTGGTCGATGGCGAGGGCAAGCTGATCGAGGGCGCGGCCGAGGGCAACCTCGTCCTGCTCGATGCCTGGCCCGGCATGATGCGCACGGTCTATGGCGACCATGCCCGCTTCGTGCAGACCTATTTCAGCACCTTCCCGGGCATGTATTTCACCGGCGACGGGGCGCGGCGGGATGCCGATGGCTATTACTGGATCACCGGGCGCGTCGATGACGTGATCAATGTCGCCGGCCACCGCATGGGCACCGCCGAGATCGAAAGCGCCTTGGTCGCCCATCTCCAGGTCGCCGAGGCCGCCGTCGTCGGCATGCCGCATGACATTAAGGGCCAGGGCATCTACGCCTATGTCACGCTCAAGACCGGGATTGAGCCGACCGACGCCCTGAAGAAGGAGCTGGTCGCCTGGGTCCGCAAGGAGATCGGGCCGATCGCGACACCGGATGCCATCCAATGGGCGCCGGGCCTGCCCAAGACGCGGTCCGGCAAGATCATGCGCCGCATCCTGCGCAAGATCGCGGCGAATGAGGTGGAGGGGCTGGGCGATACCAGCACACTTGCCGATCCCACGGTGGTGACGGATCTGGTGGACAACCGGGTCGGTTAGGGGCCGGTCGGCAAGGGCTCGGCGCCCTCGTTGAGGATCGCCAGATAGGCGCGGTAGCTGAATACGCGCCCGCGCTTGCGGCCGGTGATCTCCGCGACGATGCCAAGCCGCGACAGATCGACCAGCGCCGCATTGACCGTGGGCGCCGAAAGTCCGGTGCGCTGAACGAGATGTCCCGCGGTGGCGAAGGGGGTCTCCTGGAACGCCTCATGCAGGCGGAGAACGGAGCCGGATCTTTCGCCATCGGCCACGATCCGCGCCCGGTCTTCCTTGAAAAGCCCAACAATGCGCGTGGCGGCGTCGAAGGCCTGGTTTGCCGTCTCGGCCACGCCGTCGAGGAAGAATTCGAGCCATGCTTCCCAGGCGCCATGTTCCCGGACTTCCTGTAACAGGCGATAGTAGTCCGTCCGATGGATCTTGAGGTAGAGGCTGAGGTAAAGCAACGGCTTGCGCTGTACCCCGTGGACACAGAGGTACAGCGTGACCAGAAGCCGCCCAATCCGGCCATTGCCGTCGAGGAAGGGGTGGATGGTTTCGAACTGGACATGCAGCAGCCCGGCCTTCAGCAGCGGTGGGAGGCGAGACTCCTCCTCGTGCATGAAGGCTTCGAGCGCGCTGAGGCAGGCGTGCATTTCGCCAACGGGCGGCGGCACAAACAGGGCATTTCCCCGGCGGGAGCCGCCGATCCAGTTTTGCGAGCTGCGGAATTCGCCGGGGCTCTTGCTCCCGCCTCGGCCACTATGCAGCAGGCGGGCGTGCATTTCCCTGATCAGGCGCAGGGAAAGCGGCAGGGATTGCACCCGCTCCAGCCCAAACATCATCGCATCGACGTAGTTGGAGACTTCTCGGATGTCGTCGAAGGGCTCGCCGGCCTGCGCCTCGGTTTCGAACCGCAGCAGGTCGGACAGCGTGGATTGGGTGCCCTCGATCTGCGAGGACAGCACGGCTTCCTTGCGGACATACATATAGAGGAACAGCTCCTGTCGCGGCAGGAGCATGGTGATTCCGTCCAGCCGGCCGAGTGCGCGTTCGGCGAGGATCAGTCGGTCGAGCAGGCCGAGCAGATCGAGGGCGGGCTCGGGCGGCAGTGCAGGGGGGACGAAGGCGCGGACGCGTTCACCAGCGACGGAGCTTTCTACGAAATGTCCGATCCGCGGGCTGGATGAGGCGAGCTTGGGCATGGCCCATTTTGGGGAGGACCTGTTAATTAAGCAACATTGAGTTCGTTTAATTAACGCGGTGGCTTAGATAAGCTCCCCTAATCAACCCCCGCGCCCCTCTGGTGCGGGCGGCGGGACTTGAACCCGCATGCCCCGAAGGGCGAGAGTTTTTAAGACTCTTCCGTCTACCGATTTCGGCACGCCCGCACGTGCCGGAACCCTATAGCCCCTGCCGCCGCGGCGACAGACGGGGCGCGCCCGGCCTGCTACGCAAAGCGTGACGGCGGTGGCGGCCGGGTCGGGTCGATCCCACCTTGTCACCCGGGGACGCGTTGGGCAGGCAGGCGCAGTCCACCACGCGCGAAAAAGGCCTTCATGGACCCCTATATCGTTTTCCTGGCCGCCACCGGCCTGCTGATCCTGCTGATCGCCTGGCTGCCGATGGTGTTGGAGAGGCTGCCGCTCTCACTGCCCATCGTCTGTGTCGCCCTCGGCGCCCTGGCCTTCTGGCTGGCCGATGGCGACTACCCGCTGCCGCAGCGCCACCCGGAAGTGGCCGAACGGCTGACAGAGCTGGTGGTGATCGTCGCGCTGACCGGGGCGGGGCTGAAGCTCGACCGACCCTTCGGCTGGCGGTCCTGGATGACGACCTGGCGCTTGCTGGGCATTGCGATGCCCTTGTCGATCCTCGGCATTTCGCTGGTCGCCGGCTGGCTGCTGGGGATGGGCCTCGCCACCGCCCTGCTGCTGGGCGCGGCCCTGGCGCCCACCGATCCGGTGCTGGCCGCCGATGTGCAGGTCGGCCCGCCGCGCGGGGCGGAGGAAGACGAGGTCCGTTTCTCGCTGACCGCCGAGGCCGGGCTGAACGACGGGCTCGCCTTCCCCTTCGTGAATCTCGCGGTGCTGCTGGTGGGGTCGGAGGGGCTGCAGACCTTGGGCGAATGGGTGGCGCTCGATGTCGTCTGGAAGCTCGGCGTGGGGATCGTGCTCGGCTGGCTGGTCGGGCGCGTGCTGGCCTGGGCCACCTTCCATTTGCCGCAATCGGCGCGGCTTGCCCGCACCGGGGATGGTTTCGTGGCGCTGGGCATCACCTTCCTCGCCTATGGGGTGACCGAGCTTGCCCATGGTTATGGCTTCCTCGCCGTTTTCGTCGCGGCGCTGGCGGTGCGCGACGGGGAACGGGAGAACGACTTCCATGACCGCATGCACAGCTTCGCCGACCAGATCGAACGGCTGCTGATGATGGTCGTGCTGGTGCTGTTCGGGGGGGCGCTGGCGGGGGGGCTGCTGGCGCCGCTGGGCTGGGCGGGAGTGATGGCGGCGCTGGCCTTCATCTTCATCGTGCGGCCGGTGGCCGGAATGCTCGCGCTGATCGGCAGCGAAGCCGGGCCCTGGCGAGAACGCGCGGTGATCGCCTTCTTCGGGATCCGCGGCCTCGGCAGCATCTACTACCTCGCTTATGCGCTGAACGCCGCGCCGCTGGCGGAGGCTGACATGCTCTGGGCGGTGCTGGGCCTGACGGTGCTGATTTCCATCGTGCTGCATGGCGTGACGGTGACGCCGATCATGCGGGCGCTGGACGGGCGGCGCGCGATCCGGTCGAAGGCAAGCTGAAGGGAAGTACAGAAACACCATGTCTCTGCTGGGGTGCTCGAGGGGCGAAGCCTCTCGATCCTTGTCATGTCAGCGGCTGCCCCATCGCCGTCGCGACCCGCCGCGCATGTTCGGCCGGGGCGGCGAGCCAGCGGCCCGGCTGGCCCTCGACCGGCAGCGGCACCAGGCCGAGGTCGCCATAGACCTTGAGATTCTCGTCGCCGACGCCCCAGAAGGCGGCATCGACGCCGTTGCGTTCGCACAGGTCGCGGAACCGCCAGATCGCCGCCGTCGCATCCCGCGGGTTGCCGGCGGGATCGCCGAGCGCGATCCAGGCGCCGTCGCGTCGGATGAAGGGGATGGCCGCGCGCCCGGTATCGGTGAAGAGCACCGCCTCGGCGCCCGCCGGCGCGGTGGTGCCCAAAGCCTCGAAGCGGTCCCTGGCCGTCGCATCCCAGGCCAGCGGCCGGATCCGCGCGGGCCGCAGCAGCCGCGCCGCGGCATAGAGCAGCAGCACGGCGCAGAGCCCCACGGTGAAGCGCAGACTGTCCGGCGCTTCGTCCGACATGACCACGGCCCACCAGGAATCATCCTGCACCGGTGCGCGATAGGCGACCATCGCCAAGGCGATGGCGCAGACCGCCCCCGCCGCCAGCGCGGCAAAGGTCTCCGGGGAGATGGGTTCGGCCAGCACCCGCGCATCGCGGTAGAAGCTGGCGCCGGTCCCGGCCAGAAGGGCTGCGACCAGAATATAGGCGCTCCAGAGCCACCAGGCCTCACCCCGCAGCCAGACCACGACGGCGCCCGAAAGCAGCAGGAAGATCGCCGCCCCCCAGGCCAGCTTCAGCCGCCGCACCAGCCCATAGGCCGCGACCAGCAGCAGCGAGCCGAGCAGCGAGGCCCCGAAATGCGAGGCCCCGGCCGCGAGATGCCCAGCCCATTCCTCCATCAGGCTGCCCTTCACCGGCAGCGCGCCGATGAACAGCAGCGCCAGCCCGCCCAAACCCGCAAGGCCGGCGAAGACCGGCACCTCGAAATTCTCGGTGACGCCGGCCAGCACGCCGACGCGGGCCAGCACGCGGCGGCGCTGGCTGAGTTCGAAGGCGATGAACAGCCCGCCGGCGATGAACAGCGGGATGACATAGTAGTAGAGGCGGAAGATCAGCAGCGCCCCGATCACCTCGGCGGCCGGCAGATAGGGCGAGAGCCCCAGCAGGATCGCCCCGTCGAAAACCCCGAGCCCCCCCGGCACGCTGGCCGCGAGGCCCGTGGTGTAGGAGGCGACATAGATGCCGAGGAACCGGACGAAGGTCAGCCCCGGCGCCGAGGGCAGCAGCACGTAGAAGATCAGCGCCGTCACCGCGACATCGACACTGGCGAGTAGGGTCTGCGCCAGCGCCATCCGGAAACCGGGCAGGTCGATCCTGGTGCCGAAGGCGGTGAAATGCGGCTTGACCCGCGACAGCAGCAGATAGGCGCCGAGCACGCACCAGAACAGGATGCCGATGCTGCGCATGACCCAATGCGCCACATTGTCGCCGATGAAGGGCACCACCTCCGGCTCGATCACCAGCACCAGACCGCCGAGTGCCAGCGCGCCAAGCCCGAAGGTCAGGCTGGTGAAGGCGATGACCTTGGCGATCTCGACCGGGGTCATCCCCCAGGCGGCATAGAAGCGGTAGCGCACCGCGGCCCCGGATACCGCGGCGAAGCCGATGTTGTGCGCCAGTGTATAGGCGCAGAAGGACGCCAGCGTGGTGCGCAGATAGGACACCGGCTTGCCGGCATAGACCGAGCCCAGCCGGTCGTAGATCGTCAGCACCGCATAGGCGAGCAGGGTGCAGCCCGCCGCGATCCACAGCGTCTTGACCGGGATCGCCTCCAGCGCCGCCCCGATGTCGGCGACCTTGAGTTCATGGAATTCGCGCTGCACCACCCAGAGCGCACCGACCAGCAGCACCAGCCCAAACACCGTCGCGCCATGCCGGCGCAGCTTCGACCAGGCGGGGCTCACGCGGCCGCGCTCTCTCCGGCGGAGGTTCCGCCTCGTGCCGCAAGCCGCGCCTCGATCAGCGCCACCGTGCGGGCGACCCCGTAGAGGGCGACGAACCCGCCAAACCGCGGCCCTTCCGGCTGGCCGAGCAGCACCTGGTACAGCGCGTCGAACCAGGCGCGGGAGACGCCGGGGCGGCCATCCTTGCCTTGGGTCAGGAAGGGCTCACGGCGGCCGGCGTCATAGACCAGGTCCTGGATGGCGCGGGCGCGGTCCTCCGGCGACATCGCTTCCAGTGCGGCTTCCTCGGCGGTCAGGGTGGCGGCGAGGATGCGGAAGGCCTCGGCCTCGGCCGGGGTGGCGCTGCGGTAGGATTTTTCGGGGGCCACCACGTCGCGGTAATAGGCGACGGCATGATCCACGAGGCGCGACAGCATCGGCTGGCTCTCGGCATCCGCGCCGGGCAAATAGCGGCGGATGAAGCCCCAGAGCATCTCCGGCTCCTCCGCATTCACCACGCTGGCGAGGTTCAGCAGCATGGTGAAGGAGATCGGGCTGCCCGGCAGGTTGGTCGCGCCCTGGTGGATATGCCAGGCCGGGTTGGTCGGGTCGGGCGCATGGCGCAGCCGGTCGAGGTTGGCCAGCCAGTCGTCGGTCGCCCGGGGAATGGTCTTGATGTGCAGGCGCTTGGCCGATTTGGGCGAGGGGAACATGAACTGCGCGAGGCTTTCCGGCGGGCCGTAGCGCAGCCATTCCTCGATCGTCAGCCCATTGCCGCGGGACTTGCTGATCTTGCCGCCCTCGGCGTCCAGGAAGTGTTCGTAGGTGAAGGAGACCGGCGGCTCCCCACCCAGAATACGGACGATGGTCGAGGAGAGCTTCACGCTGTCGATCAGATCCTTGCCCGACATCTCGTAATCGACGCCGAGGGCGAACCAGCGCATCGCCCAATCGGCCTTCCACTGCGCCTTCACATGGCCGCCGGTGACCGGGGTCTCGAAGCGCTCGCCGGTTTCGGGGTCGCGCCAGATGATGGTGCCGACGTCCGGACGGGATTCATCCACCGGCACCTGCATCACCACCCCGGTCCTGGGGTGGATGGGCAGGAAGGGCGAATAGGTCGCGCGGCGGTCGGGGCCGAGGGTCGGGCGCACGGCGTCACGGACCCGGTCATGCACCTCCAGCATCCGCAACAGCGCCGCATCGAACCGGCCGCCGCGGTAGTAGTCGGTGGAGGAGGCGAATTCGTATTCGAAGCCGAATTCATCCAGGAAGGCGCGCAGCCGGGCGTTGTTGTGGGCGCCGAAACTCTCATGCGTGCCGAAGGGGTCGGGCACCTGGGTCAGCGGCCGGCCCAGATATTCCGCCAGCATCTGCTTGTTCGGGACATTGTCCGGGACCTTCCGCAACCCGTCCATGTCATCGGAGAAGGCCAGCAGCCGCGACGGCAGCCCGGTCGCGGCGGTGAAGGCGCGGCGGACCCAGGTGGTGCGGGCGACCTCGCCGAAGGTGCCGATATGCGGCAGGCCGGAAGGGCCGTAGCCGGTTTCGAACAGCGCCTCCGTCTTGCCGGTGCTGCGGAGGCGCTCGGCGACGCGGGCGGCCTCTTCGAAAGGCCAGGCACGGGCGGAAAGAAGGGCTGGGTCGTTCATGGTCGGGCCGTTATAGGCACGGCGCCGGGGTGGTGCGAGAGGCGCGGGCGAACGACAGCGCGTGATGGGCCCGCATTTCGCCAGGAAATCGCGACGCCGATGCCGCCCGGCATGCTTCGGCAACCGTCGCAAATTCGCTCCCGGTTGGCATTTCATGGCCCAGCTTGCCATATGCGGCTGTGATGGCGCTGTCGAGCAGAAGGATCGGGTGTTTGCCTCTGCTGGCCGGGCCGGGCTGATGGCCCCCAATTCCCCCCGGCTGCTGCTGCCCGACGCCCCGGCCCTGGTCGCCGGCAGTGCGCGCAGCACCCTGGTCACCCCCGATGGGGAGGTGCTGGTGCTGCCGCATACGGAGATGGTCCGCGTCCTGGCCGACCACCCGCCACCGATGCTGGTCCATGCCCGCGCCACCGCCAGGCGGCTGGATATCGCGCCGATCCGCGGGGCCTATGATCTGCTGGAACTCTTCGCCTTTGCCTTGCCGGCGCAGGCCGCGGCGCCCACGCCGCGCGGCCTGGCCCTGGCATTGGACCGGCCGATGCCGGACACGGACGAGGCCGCGGCCGCCCTGCTGCCGGACCTCGTGGTGCTGATCCTGCGGCGCCTGGCCGCCGCCCGGCAATCGGACCGCAACGCCGATGCCGCGACCCTGGCCGCCCGGCTGCGCGATGTCGCACGCTGGCCCTGGGCGGAATCGGTGATGGCGGCGCTGGGGCGGGAGGGCAGCCGCGCCGATGCCGCCGGGCTGCGGGTCTGGCGATCGCTGCCGGAATGGGAGGATGCGGCACCGGCCACCCCGCCCTCCAGCCTGCCGGTCGAACCGGCCGAGGCAAGGCGCGCCCTGGCCGATCTGCTCGGCCCCGGTTCGGAACAGCGGCCGAGCCAATCCGACTACGCCTCCGCCGCCGCCGGCGCCTTTGTGCCGCGCGAGGCGGAGGGCGCGCCCGCCGTTGTGCTGGCCGAGGCGGGCACCGGGACCGGCAAGACGCTGGGCTACATCGCGCCCGCGAACCTCTGGGCCGAGCGGAATGGCGCCCCGGTCTGGATCGCGACCTATACCCGCAACCTGCAACGCCAGATCGAGCAGGAAACCCACCGCCTCTTCCCCGATCCGGCCGAGCGGCGGCGCCGCATCGTGGTGCGCAAGGGCCGCGAAAACTACCTCTGCCTGTTGAACCTGGAGGACGCGACCAAGCGCAACGACACGCGGGAGGCGCTGCCCTTGGCCCTGGTCGCCCGCTGGGCAAGCGCGACGCGAGACGGCGATATCCAGGGCGGCGATTTCCCCGGCTGGATCGCCGAGCTGTTCGATCCGGCCCAGGTGCGGGGCCTGGCAGACCGGCGCGGCGAGTGCATCCATTCGGCCTGCACCCATTGGAAGCGGTGCTTCGTGGAACATTCGATCCGCCGCGCCGCCGGCGCCCGGCTGGTGGTGGCGAACCACGCGCTGGTGATGGTGCAGGCGGCGCTGGGCGGCGGCGATGACGCCGAACGCGGCACGCCGCTGCGCTATGTCTTCGACGAAGGCCACCATCTGTTCGACGCCGCCGATGGCGCCTTCTCCTCCGCCTTGGCGGGGTGGGAGATGGTGGAGTTGCGCCGCTGGCTGCTGGGTGGCGAAGGCAATGGCCGCGCCCGCGGCTTGCAGCGCCGGGTCGAGGAATTCGCCGCCGACCGCCCCGCCTTGGGCCAACCGCTCTCGGCCGCGCTGGCCGCCGTGCCTCGTGCGCTGCCCCCGGCAGGCTGGCAGACCCGGCTGGCGCTGGATGACCCGTCCCACCCGGCCGAGGCGTTTCTGGGCGCGCTTCGCACCCAGGTCCTGGCCAGGGCGCGGGATGCCGAGGCCGGGTATGACGCCGAATGCGACCTGCATCCGGTGCAGGATTCTTTGCGCGAGGCGGGAGAAAGCCTGGCCCTGGCGCTGGATGCGCTGCGCCGCCCACTTGCCCGATTGCACCAGGCGATGACCGATCTGCTGGAGGAAGAAGGTGCGGAGTTGGATACCAGCGATCGCATCCGCATCGCCGCCGCCGCCGCCGGGATCGAACGCCGCGCCTTGCTGCCGCTGGGGGCCTGGGGCGCGATGCTCGCGACCCTGGCCGCTCCCGCGCCGGAACCCGGCAGCCGCCCGTCCTTCGTCGATTGGCTGACCCTGCGCCGGGCCGAGGGGCGCGAGGTCGATGCCGGGATGCATCGCCACTGGCTGGACCCGACCATCCCCTTTGCGACCCATGTCGCCAGCCGCGCGCATGGGATGCTGGTCACCTCCGCGACCCTGCGCGACACCGCGGAGGAAGACGTGGACCTCGCCTGGTCCGCCGCCGAGGCCCGCACTGGCGCCAGCCACCTGCCGGTGCCGGCGATCCGCGCTGCGGTGCCCAGCCCCTTCGACTATGCCGCGCAGACCCGGCTGCTGGTGGTGACCGATGTCAGCCCCGAGGCCGGCCCGGTCGCGGCCGCGATGCGGGACCTGTTCCTGGCCGCCGGCGGCGGCGCGCTCGGGCTGTTCACCGCGATCCGGCGGCTGCGCGCCGCCCATGCGCTGCTGGCCGCCCCCTTGGCCGAGGCCGGGCTGCCGCTCTATGCCCAGCATGTCGATGCCATGGACAATGGCACCCTGGTCGATGTCTTCCGGGCCGAGGAAACCTCCTGCCTGCTGGGCACCGACGCGCTGCGCGACGGGGTGGATGTGCCGGGGCGGTCCTTGCGGCTGCTGGTGTTTGATCGCGTGCCCTGGCCGCGCCCGACCATCCTGCACCGGGAACGGCGGCTGCACCTCTCGGGCGGGCAGCCGGCACGCTATGACGACGCCATCGCCCGCGCCCGGCTGCGCCAGGGGTTCGGCCGGCTGGTGCGGCGAGGGGATGACCGGGGCGTGTTCGTGCTGCTCGATCGCCGCGCGCCAAGCCGGGTGCTGGCGGGCTTGCCGGTTGCGGCGCAACGTCTGGGGCTGAAGGACGCCTGCGCCATCGTGCGGGACTTTGTCGGGCACCCGCCGGGTTGACGCGCAGCCGGGGCGGTGCGACCCCGGCCGCTGATATCAGGAGGTAGGGTCATGCCGCTCAAGATCCGGCTGTCGCCGCAGGAAGCCCTGGTCGCCAGCATGGTGCTGATGAGCGCCGCCGATGGCCCGATGACCGATGCCGAAATCGCGCGGATGACCAGGCTGGTGCAGGAATTGCCGGCCTTCGGCGATTTCGCGCCCCACAGCATCGCCACCGCCACCGAGACGGTGCTGGAACTGCTGGCCAAGCCCGATGGGCTGGAGACCGCGACCGGGCTGGTGCGCGACGCGCTGCCACAGCGGCTGCGCGAAACCGCCTATCTGCTGGCCTGCGAGGTCGCGGCGGCGGATGGCGAAGCCAGCCAGGACGAGCTGCGCTTTTTGCAGGTGTTCCGGATCGGCCTCGACCTTGACCGCCTGATCGCGGGCGCGATCGAGCGGGCGGCCAAGGCGCGCTATCAGGTCGTCTGAATGCGGGGGATCGGCCGCGCGGCCTCGAACGCCGCCGCCGCCCGAAGCAGCGCGGCATCGGCGAAACGCGGGCCGGCGATCTGCATTCCCACCGGTAGCCCCGCTGCTGTCAGCCCGCAGGGCATCGACAGCGCCGGGCCGTGGCTGAGGTTGAAGGGGTAGGAAAACTCCGCCCAGCTCAGCCAGTCCCAGGGGTGCTGCGGCCAATGGTCGGGCTGCAACTGCCCGGTCGGGAAGGCGGCGACCGAGGCCGCGGGCGTCACCAGCAGGTCGTAGCCCGCATCCGCGAACCAGGAATTGACCGTGGCGGCATAGGCGAGGCGCGCGGTGATGGTCGGGACGATCTCGGCCGGCGTGATGCCCCCGGCCGCGCGCAGGCAGGCGACCAGCCCCGGGTCCATCCGGGCGATGATGGCCTCATCCTCGGGCAATGCCGACAGCAGCATCGCCGACCAGAGCCGGCGGATCACATCGGGGCCGGTCGGGCCCCAGGGCGGGTCGATCGCCTCGACCGTGGCGCCGAGATCGGCCAGCACCGCCACCGAAGCCGCGACCACCGCCGCGATGTCCGGGTCGACGCGGGCATGGCCCAGGGTGGCGCTATAGGCGATGCGGACTCCGCGCAGGTCGGGGGTGCCGAGCTCGGCATCGAAGCCGCCCGGCAAGGTGGTGGCATCCGAGGGATCAGGCCCCGCCATGACCGACAGCATCAGGCCCGCATCGCGCACGTCGCGCGTCAGCGGCCCCAGATGCGACAGGCCGGAGCCGGCCACCGGCGGATAGGGGATGCGGCCGAACGTTGGCTTCAACCCGACCACGCCACAGAAATGCGCCGGCAGCCGCACCGACCCGGCGCCATCGCTGCCGAGATGCAGCGGCCCCCCGCCGATCGCCGCCATCGCCGCGGCGCCAGAGGATGATCCGCCCGCGGTATGCGCGTGTTTCCAGGGGTTGTGCGTGGTGCCGGTCAGCGGGCTGTCCGACAGCGCGACCCAGCCGCGTTCCGGCATGGCGGTCTTGCCGAGGATGATGGCCCCCGCTGCCCGCAGCCGCGCGACCGCCGGGCTGTCGGCCGCAGCCGGTGCCGGATCGGTCAGCACCGAGCCCCAGCGGGTCGGCAGGCCGGCGACGTTCTGAACGTCCTTGATGCTGACCGGCACGCCATGCAGCGGGCCGAGCGCATCGCCGCGTGTCACCGCGGCCTCCGCCGCCTGGGCGGCCTCTCGCGCCCGCTCGAAATCGGGCGCGGCAAAGGCGTTCAGCCGCGGCTCCCAGGCGGCGATGCGGGTGAGGACGGCATCCACCGCCTCCACCGGAGAGGTTTTGCGGTCCCGGATACGGGCAGCGAGGTCACGGGCGGAGAGGTCGGCGAGATCTGTCATCCCGACAGCCTCGGGCCGCCCATGCGACGGCGTCAATCCGGGTAGACCAGCTTTGCCGTCTCGGTCATCACCTCGTCCAGGCGGCGGCCTTCCGAAAAGCCGGCCAGCGCCGCGGGGCGCTCGACGCCAGGGAGCAGGCGCGGGCAGGGCTCGGTCGCGCCCAGCACCTGATAGACCGGGATGCGCGCGGCATAGATCGGGAGCGCATAGTCCTCTTCCTCATCGCCGACGCCCTTGGCGCGGATCTTTGCGGAGGCTTCGTCGATCTTCATGCCGACCAGCATCGTCGCCTTCAGCTCCTGCGTGGTGCTGGGGCGCAGGGTGGCGTCGCGGCCGGGGTAGAAGCGGTTGATCATCGCCGACAGCGCGCGGGCCTTCTCCTCGGCATCGTCCACGATGGCGGCGGTGCCGAAGGCCATCACCGAGCGGTAATCGACGGAATGGTTGAAGCCGCAACGGGCCAGCACCAGGCTGTCCATATGCGTGACGGTCAGGCAGACGGGCAGTCCCGGCTTCTGGCTGCGCAGCATCCGGCTGGCGCTGCTGCCGTGCCAGTAGAGGTGGTCATCCTCCCGCCAGAACACCGTCGGGGTGCAATAGGGCTGGCCGTCGATGACATAGGCGATGTGGCACAGCATGGCCGTGTCCAGGATCGCGTGGACGGTCTCGCGGTCGTAGCGCCCGCGCTCATGCAGGCGCTTGACGCGGTTGCGGGTCGTAATGGGGTAGCTGTCGGACATGGTGGGGCTGTTCCGGTCGGGCGTGATGAAACAGGATGCGCCCATGGCAATGGTCGAAAAAAGAGCCAATTCACCCCATGATGATTCGACCAATCCGGATTGGGCGGAGCTGCTGCTGATCCCCGAGGCCGAGGCACCCGGCCTGGCGGCGCATCGGCGCGTCTATCTGTCGCTGCGGGCGCTGATCCTGGACGGCACGGTGCCGGCGGGGGCGCGGCTGCCGCCGACCCGGGCGCTGGCCCGCACGCTGGGTGTATCGCGCAGTGCGGTCATCGTCGCCTACGAACAACTGCTGGCCGATGGCCATGCCGTGGCGCGGGTAGGGGCGGGGACCTTCGTCGCCGCCCTGGAGTTTTCGCCGCGCGCAGCCCCGGCGCCCGCCCGGGCCGAAGCGGCCGCCGATCCCGCGCCACCCTTCACGATCGGACGTGCGGCGGCGGATACGCTGACCTTGCGCCAGTTCCGCGGGCTGCTGGCCCGCCGGCTGCGGGATTTCGACCCTTTGCACCTGACCTATGGCGATCCGCGCGGCACGCCGGCGCTGCGCGGCGCCATTGCACGGATGCTGCGCACCGCGCGCGGCGTGCGGGCCGATCCGGAGAGGATCGTCATCGTCTCCGGCACCCAGCATGCCTTCGGGCTGGTGCTGCGGGCGCTGCTGCGGCCCGGCGATGCGGTCTGGGTCGAGGACCCCTGCTACCCCGCCTTCCTCACCGCCCTCGGCGGCGCGGGCGGGCAAGCGGTGCCGGTGCCGGTGGATGCGCAGGGGCTGGATGTGGCCGCGGGTCGGGCCGCAGCGCCCAATGCGGTCGCGGCCTATGTCACCCCCAGCCACCAGTATCCGCTGGGCGTGGCCATGGGGATGGAACGGCGCCTTGCCCTATTGGACTGGGCGCGCGGCGCCGGGGCCTATGTGATCGAGGATGACTACGACAGCGAAGTCCGATTTGCCGGCCGCTCGCTGGCGGCGCTGCAGGGGTTGGATGGCGGCGACCGGGTGCTGCATATCGGCACCTTCTCCAAGGTGCTGTTTCCCGGGCTGCGCTGCGGCTGGCTGGTGGTGCCGGATGCCTTGATGGAAGCGGTGCTGGCGGTACGCGCGGCCACCGACCGCCAGCCGCCAACCTTGCTGGAGGGGGCGCTGGCCGATCTGCTCGACGGCGGCGCCTTTGCCGCGCATCTGCGGCGCCTGCGCGCGCGGCATCGCGCGTCCCGCGATGTGCTGGTCGCGGCGCTCTCCGATCTGCCGGGGCTGGAGGTCGATGTGCCCGACCAGGGGCTGCATCTGGTGGCGCGCCTGCGCGACGGCGGCGATGATGTCGCGGTGGCCAGGGCCTGCGCCAAGGCCGGTATCGCCGCGCGGCCGCTGTCGAGGATGTATTTGGCGCGGCCGCCGGTGGCGGGGCTGGTGCTGGGCTTCACCGGGTTTTCGGAAGCGGCGCTGCGGGCCGGCGCGGCGGGCCTTGGCCGTGTGCTCGCCGCTATGCGGTGATCCCGCCATCCACATGCAGCAATTGCCCGGTGATATAGCCCGCGCCCGGCGAGGCCAGGAAGGCGATCGCCGCCGCGACATCCGCGGGCTGGCCCAGGCGGCGCAGCGGGATGCGGGCCTTCACCGCCTCCCAGGCCGCGGCATCCAGCGCGGCATGGGCGCCGCTGTCCTTTTGGGTATAGCCGGGGACGACGGCATTCACCGTGACATTCGGCGCCCATTCAATCGACAGCGCGCGGACCAGCGCCTCGATGGCGCCCTTGCCGGCGGCGGTGGCGGGGAAGGTCGGGGTATCGGTCGAAAACACATGTGCGACGAAGGAGGACACCGCGATCAGCCGCGGATCGGCGCCGGCGCGCAGATGCGGCCCCGCCGCCTTCACCAGCCGGAAGAAGGCCCAGGCGATGGTGTCGAGGCTGGCCCGGAACCCTTCCTCGGTCAGCGCATCGACCTTGGTGCGATCGGCCCAGCCGGCATTGGAGACCAGGACATCGATCCCCCCCATTGCCGCGACCGCCTGCGCGACCAGGCGCGCGGGCGCATCCGGTTCGGCAAGGTCGGCCAGCAGCACCTGCGCGGTCGCACCGGCGGCGCGGGCGGCTTCGGCCACCGCCTCGGCCCCGGCCGCGTTCTTGCGGGTATGGATGATCAGCGCGGCGCCGGGTGCGGCCATCGCGCGAACGGTCGCGGCGCCGATCCCCGACGCCGCACCGGTGATGAGGAGGCGGCGCAAGGCGGTCAGCGGACCGCCGCGATCTGCGCCCTGGCGCCCATCACCATCAGCCCGCTGTCATTGGCGATGGTGACCAGCTTGAAGCCCATGTCGATCATCTTCCTGGCATAGGCGCCGGTGCCGTTATGGATGCCGGCGAACTGGCCGCGCTTCTTGGTCTCGCGCAGCATCTTCTCGTAGATCTCCATGATCATCGGCTCGTCGCGGTCCAGCTTCGGCACCAGCCCATGGGAGAAGCCGAGGTCGGAAGGCCCCACATAGATCCCGTCGACACCCGGCACATCGAGGATGGCTTCGAGATTGGCGACCGCCTCGCGCGTCTCGATCATCGGGATCACCAGGATCTCGTTGTTCGCACTTTGCTGGTAGGGGCCGCCATCGCCGTACATGCCGACCCGGATCGGGCCGTTGCTGCGCGCGCCACCGGGCGGGTATTTGCTGTAGGAGACAAGGTCGCGCGCCTGCTGCGGCGTGTTCACCATCGGGCAGATCACGCCATAGGCGCCGGCATCCAGCACCTTGCCGACGATCCCGGGCTCGTTCCACGGCACCCGCACCATCGGCGTGATGCCGCGGCCCGCGGCGGCGATGCCCTGGAAGCAGGCCACCATCGACAAATAATCCTGCACGCCATGCTGCAGATCCACGGTCAGGCTGTCGAAGCCGGCCTGGGCCATGACCTCGGCGCTGAAGCCGGAAGGGATGGCGAGCCACCCGTTGACGACGGCCTTGCCGGCCTTGATTGCGTCTTTGACGGCGTTCGCCATTGCTTTTCCCACCATGCCAGACCGTCCGGCGACGCTAGGCTTGGGGGTCCGGAGCGTCAACGCGCCGAGCCCCCGGTTTTGACAGTCTGATTGCACGGGTCTGGACCCGATCCCGCGCGCCGGGCAGGCTGCCGCCATGATGCCATGGCGCGTTGCTTCCGAGACCGACACCTTGACGGATGTGCTGGTCTGCCCCCCGGATCATTTCCGTTGGCTGCCGACCAACAGCATCGCCCGCCGCACCCTGGCGGGCGAGCATCAGGCCCCGGCCCCGGCCCATCTCGCCGCGCAGCATCGCGAACTGGTGCAGGCCATGGAGCAATCGGGCGTGCGCGTGCATGCGCTGCCGCCGGTGCCGCATCTGCCCTACATGGTCTTCACCCGCGACAGCGTGGTGGTGACCCATGCGGGCCCGGTGCTCTGCCAGCTGGAACGACCGCAGCGGCGCGGCGAATACGCCTTCCTGATCGACTGGCACCGCGGCAAGTTCTGGCGGATGTCCAGCGCCGGCACGCTGGAGGGCGGCGACGTCCATATCATCCGCCCCGGCCTCGCGGTGATCGGCCAATCCGGCGGGCGCACGGATGCGGCAGGGGCCGAACAGCTGGCCATCTGGCTCCGGACCGAAGGCTGGGAGGTGCGCGAACAGCCCTTCGAGGAACACTTCCTGCATCTCGATGTGCTGTTCTGCATGGCGGCACCCGGGCTCGCGGTGGTCTGCCGCGATGTGCTCGACCCCGCGATGCTCGCATGGCTGTCCTGCCATGGCATCCGCTGCCTGGATGTCAGCTACGCCGAGGCCATGGGACTTGGCGCCAATATCCTGGCGCTGGGCGGCGGACGGGTGATTTCCGCCCGCGCCTCGACCCGGCTGAACGCGGCCTTGCGGGCGGAAGGCCTGGTGGTGCTGGACCCCGAGCTGACCCTGTTCACCCAGGGGGGTGGCGGTCCACACTGTCTGACCTGCCCCCTGGGGCGGGAGACGGCGTCGTCGCGCCGCGTTGAAGGGCACCGAAGAGATGAATGAGATGACGATCGGACTGGCGGATGCCGTGCTGCAGGGCCTCGGCGCCCTGGGGCTCGGCGACCGTGTCTCGGTCAATACCGCGATCCGCGAACAGCACAGCCATGGCGAGGACACCACCACCCCGGTGATGCCCGATGCGGTGGTCTTCGCGGAGACGACCGCCGACGTCGTGCAGACCCTGACGCTCTGCCACCAGCATGGGGTGGCGGTGACGCCCTTCGGCGCCGGCACCTCGCTGGAGGGCCATGTCACCCCCGTGCGCCGCGGCATCTCGCTCGATGTCTCGAAGATGGCGGCGATCCTGGAAGTGAATGCCGAGGACATGGATTGCGTGATCGAACCCGGCGTCACGCGCCAGCAACTCAACGAACATCTGCGCGACCAGGGGCTGTTCTTCCCGGTCGATCCCGGCAGCCATTGCAGCATCGGCGGCATGTGCGCGACGCGCGCCAGCGGCACCAATGCCGTGCGCTACGGCACCATCCGCGAGAATGTCCTGGGGCTGGAGGTGGTGCTGGCCGATGGCCGCGTGATCCAGACCGGCGGCCGCACCCGCAAGGCCGCCAATGGCTATGACCTGACCCGGCTGTTCATCGGCAGCGAGGGCACCCTCGGCGTCATTACCCGCATCCGCCTGCGCCTGCACGGCATCCCCGAGGCGCAGTCGGCCGCCGTCTGCCAGTTCGAGAGCCTGGCCGCCTGCGTCGAGACGGTGATCGCGGTGATGCAGGCCGGCATCCCCGTCGCCCGCATCGAATTGCTGGACGAGGTGCAGATGGGCGCCTGCATCGCCTTCTCGAAGCTGCCCGACATGCAGCCGCTCCCGACGCTGTTCCTGGAATTCGACGGCACCCCCGCCTCCGTCCGCGAACAGGCCGGGCAGGTCGAGGCGATCGCCCGCGACTATGGCGCCGCCAGCTTCACCTGGGCCACGGATGCCGAGGCGCGGAACCGGCTGTGGAAGGCGAGGCACGACGCCTATTGGGCCGGCATCGCCATGGTGCCGGGCTCGCGCGGGCTGGCCACCGATGTCTGCGTGCCGATCTCCCGCCTGGCCGAGGCCCTGCTCGGCGCCAAGGAGGATATCGAGGCCTCGGGCCTGTTGGCCCCCATGGTCGGCCATGTCGGCGACGGCAATTTCCACACCGTCATCCTGGTCCCCGCCGACCAGCCGGACGCGCTGGACCGCGCCATTGCGCTGGACAAGAAGATCGTCGCACGCGGCCTGGCGCTCGGCGGCACCTGTTCGGGCGAACATGGCATCGGCATCGGCAAGCGGGAGTTCCTGGAAACCGAGCATGGGCCGGAGGCGCTGGCGGTGATGCGCTCGCTGAAGACCGCGCTCGATCCCAAGGGCATCATGAATCCGGGGAAGATCTTCAGGAACTGACACCATGTCGCGCGCGGTGAATGAGGCCTCGGCAGCCTTCGTGCTGCCGCTGGTCGCGCTGACCATGGGCCATGTCCTGTCCAATGCCGTGCGCACCCTGCCTGCGATCGCAGCCGACGTGCTGACGCGGGACCTCGACGTGACCGCCGAGGGGCTGGCGGCGCTGACCGGCGCCTTCCACTTCGCCTTCGCCGCCGGGCAGATCCCCGTGGGCATCGCGCTGGACCGTTTCGGGGTGCGGGCGGTGTCCTTCGCCCTGATCGGCCTCGTCACCATCGGCACGGTGCTGGCGGCCCTGGCGGGCGGTCCCTTGGGCTATCTGCTCGCACAGGCGGTGCTGGGCGCGGGTTGTTCGGGGATGATGCTTTGCCCCATCACCCTGGCGGCGAAGATCCTGACGCCGGCGCGCTTCGGGCTCTGGGGCGGGCTGATCCAGGCCTTGGGCAATTGCGGCATGTTGCTCTCGGCAAGCCCGCTCGCCTTCGTGGTCGAGGGGCTGGGCTGGCGGGCCGGCTATGGCGCCTGCGCGGTGTTCGGGGTGCTGGTCCTGGCGCTGGTGGCCGTCGTGGTGCCGCGAACCCCGCCGGGGCCCGCGCCCACCCGCAGCATGCTCGCGGACGCGCGGGACGTGGTGCGGCTGTCGGTCTCGCCGCAGCTGCGCAATGTGGTCGTGCTCGCCTTTGCCTCCTTTGCGGTGATCATCGGCGCGCGCGGCCTCTGGGGCGGGCCCTGGCTGATGGAGGTGAAGGGGTTTTCGCGCATCGAGGCGGGGAACATCCTGCTCATCGCCACCCTGTCCCTGGTGATCGGCCCGGCCTTGTCGGGGGTGCTGGACCGTCGGATCGGGCATCGGCGGCTGTTGCTGGTAGCGGGGCATGGGCTGGCGGCGGTCTTCCTCGGTCTGATGCTGCTGGGCGCGCATTGGCCGGGCGCCTGGGATGTGGCCACGCTGTTCTGCTTCGGCCTGGCCATTTCGACCCAGCCACTGATCTTCGCGCTGACCCGCGAAGCCACCAACGCCGCCGGAGTCGGCCGGGCGATGGCGGCGGTGAACCTGTCCTTCTTCCTCGGCGCCGCGGTGCTGCAGGCGGCCAGCGGGCCGGTTGGCGCCTGGGGCGGGCCGGGGGCGGCGCTGGGCTTTCTCGCTGCCTGCGTCGCGGCCAGCACCCTGCTGTTCATGTGGCTGCCGGGTCCGCGCTGACACCGGTCACCGATCCTTCGCGGTTCCGTCATCGGGGCGCCGCCAAGCCCATGGCACGGGGCGGCACCGGAACCCGGAGCCACCACAATGCTGACGCGCCGCCTGCTTCTTGCCGCTGTCCCCGCCTCGCTCGCCGCCCCCGCTCTGGCCCAGGCCGATTGGCGGACGCAGATCCGCGAGCTTCGCCTCGGCATCTCCTCGGCCGAGAATGAGCGCGACGCGCTGGCCCGTCAGCAGCCGTTTTCCGACTACATCCAGAAGACCCTGGGCGTGCCGCTGCGCGTGTTCCGCGCCACCGACTACGCCGGCGTGGTCGAGGCGCTGCGCAGCGGCAACATCGAATTCGCCCGTTTTGGACCCGCGACCTATGCGCTCGCCCACCGCATCATGGGCGATCGTGTCGCCGCCTTCGCCCGCGACCTCGGCGATGATGGCCGCGCCGGCTACAACAGCGTGGCCTTCGTGAAGGCCGACAGCCCGTATCAGAAGATGGAGGATCTGCGGGGCAAGTCCTTCGCCTTCGCCGATCCGAACTCGACTTCGGGCTTCGCCTTTCCGTCCTACTTCCTGCGCAAGGCCGGTTTCGACCCCGCCACCTATTTCGGCCGCACCGGCTTCTCGGGCAGCCATGAGCAGAGCGTTATTGCCGTGCTCAACGGCACCTACGATGCCGGCGCCACCTCCTGGAACAGCCCCACGCGCGGCAACATCGCCCGCATGGAGGAGAAGAACATGATCCCGGTGAACAGCACGCGGATCATCTGGACCAGCCCCGAGATCCCGAACTCCCCCTGGGTGATGCGGTCGGACTTGCCCGAGGGGCTGCGCCGGGATTGGACCGCAGCCGTCTTCGCGATGCCGCAAGCCGATCCCGAGGCCTTCCGGGTCGCGGCCTCGGGCGCGGTTGGCGTGGTCCCTGCCACCCACGAGACGTACCTCGACGTGATTGCGGTGGTCGAGGAGAATCAGGCCCGTCGTCGCCAGCGCGCGTCCTGAGGCTTCCGGCATGACAGCCGCGGTCGCGGCAGCCGAGGCGCGGTGGCAGCACGCCCACCACGCCCGCAAACGCAGCTGGACCTTGGCGGCGGTGATCTTCGGCGCCGCCCTCATCGCCGCCGCGACCATCGGGGAGGCCGATCTGGGCCGTCTGCTGCACGGCCTGCCGATGGCGGCCGAATATGTCTGGCGAACCATCCCGGTGCTGCGGCCGGCCCATCTTGTCGCCGATCTGGACGATTGGATGTGGGGGCTGCCGGGCTGGATCGTGCTGATGGGCGACACTTTGCTGGTCGCCTATGCCGGCAGCGTGCTGGGGGCGGCGGCGGGGTTGCTGCTGTCCTTTTCCGCCGCCACCACCTTGTCGCCGCCCTGGGCGGTCGCGGCCAGCCGAAGGGTGCTGGAACTGGCGCGGACAGTGCCGGTGCTCGTCTATGCGCTGGTCTTCGTCTACGCCTTCGGCCTCGGGCCGTTTGCGGGGATGCTGGCGATCGCGCTGCACACCGCGGGTGCGCTCGGGAAGCTTTACGCCGAGGTGCATGAGAATGCCGACCTCGGCCCGCTCGATGCGATACGGGCGAGTGGCGGCTCCTGGGTCCAGGGCATGCGCTACGGCATCCTGCCGCAATCCCTGCCCGGGGTGCTGTCCTTCGGACTGCTGCGCTTCGAGATCAACGTCCGCGAGGCCTCGGTGCTCGGCATCGTCGGTGCCGGCGGGATCGGGGAGGAGCTTTACCTCGCCGTGCGCCAATTCGTTTATCCGGACATCTCGGCGATCCTGGTCCTGATCCTGCTGACCGTCTCCTGCATCGACATCGGCTGCGGTTTTCTGCGTCGGCGGGTGATCGGCGCGCCGGCATGACCCGCACCCAGGGTATCTTCGGGGTCGGGTTCCTGCTGCTGCTGGCGGGGCTTTGGCGGGTCGATGCCTCGCCCGCCCGGGTCTGGAATGGGCTGGAACGGCTCGGCTGGCTGTTCCGGCTGATGTGGCCGCCGAGCCCTGCGGGGGCGCTGCCCGATCTGCTGCTCTCGCTCGGCCAGACCCTCGCCATGGCCTTTCTTGGCACGCTGATCGCTTCCCTGGTTGCGGTGCCGCTGTGCCTGCTGGGTGCGAACAACGTCATCACCTCGACCCTGCTGCGGTTTTCGGCACGGCGGGTTTTTGACGGGCTGCGCGGGGTGGATACGCTGATCTGGGCGCTGATCTTCGTCAGCGCGGTCGGCATGGGGCCCTTTGCCGGCATCCTGGCCCTGGCGATCCCCGATGTCGGCACGCTGTCCAAGACCTTCTCGGAAGCCATCGAGGCCGCCGATCGCCGCCAGGTCGATGCCATCCGCGCCGCCGGCGGTGGGCCGCTGGCCGCGGTGCGCTACGGGCTGTTGCCGCAGGTGCTGCCGGCGATGCTGTCGCAATCGCTCTATACGCTGGAGAGCAATACCCGATCGGCCACCATCCTCGGCGTGGTCGGCGCCGGCGGGATCGGGCTGGTGCTGGCCGATCGCATTCGCATCAACAACTGGGACGAGGTTGCCTTCATCGTGCTGATGATCCTTGCCACTGTCGCCGTCATGGACGCGCTGTCGCGCCGCCTCCGCCTTGCGATCATCCGCGCATGAACGATCGCCCCCTCAACGATCCGGGCAGCGCCGCCAAGGGCCTGTCCTCCGACGCCCCGGCGATCCACCCGACCGCCAGCGTGCGCGACACCACCTTCGGCCGCTTCAACGAGGTCGGTGCGCGCACCAAGATCGCCGAATGCAGTTTTGGCGACTACGCCTATGTCGTGCATGATTCGGAGATCATCTACACCACCATCGGCCCCTTCTGTTCCATCGCCGCCCAGACCCGGATCAACCCGGGCAATCACCCGTTGGACCGGGTGATGCTGAACCACGTGTCCTACCGCAGCAGCGCCTATGGGCTGGGGCCGGATGATGCGGGCTTCTTCGACTGGCGCAGGCAGAGCCCGGTGGTGCTCGGCCCTGACGTCTGGGTCGGGCATGGCGCCGTCATCCTGCCGGGGCGGAGCATCGGCACCGGGGCGGCGATCGGCGCCGGCGCCGTGGTCACCAAGGACGTGCCGGATTTCGCCATCGTGGTCGGCAATCCGGGGCGGGTGCTGCGCTACCGCTTCCCGCCCGAAATCTGCGCGGCCCTGTTGCGAATCGCCTTCTGGACCTGGGACCATCCCACCCTGGCTGAACGCCTGCCGGATATCCGGCGGCTCTCGGCCGTGGATTTCTGTCGGCGCTACGATCCGGCATAAGGGGGGACCCCCGGAGGCCCGTCATGCTGCGTTCCATCCTTGTTGCCCTGGACGACACGCCCGGCGCCCGTTCGGCCCGGGACCTCGCCTTTGCCATGGCGCGCCAGACCAAGGCCGCGCTGACCGTCGCGGTGGTCCTCGACCTGCCGCATGCGGCCGAGGATGAGCCGGTGCCGATCGGCGGCGCCGCCTACAAGGAGCGCCGCGACGCCGCCCGCATCGCCCGTGCCGAAACCGAGGCCGCCGAAAGCCTCAAGGCCTGCGCCGCCGTCGCCGAGGACATCCCCTTCGAAACCCTGCGCCTGCCGGATGCGCCCGAGCCCGCGTTGCGCACGGCCGCGGCGCGGTATGACCTGCTGGTCATCGGGCGCGACAGCACTCTGGGCCTGGAACAGGCGGATGACGGCCTGGCGCCGACCATCGAGGGCCTGCTGCACCGCGGCGCGCGGCCGCTGCTGGTGGTGCCGCCCGGGGTGCCGTTGCGCACCGAGGGGCCGGTGCTGATCGGCTATGACGGCTCGCTGCCCTGTCAGCGGGTCGTCCAGCTCTATGCCTTGCTGCGCCCCTTTGGGAGTACCGCGGTGAAGGTGGTCAGCGTGGGCGTTTCGGCCGCGGCGGCGCAGGCCCAGGCCGATACCGCGGCAGATTACCTGCGCGGCCAGGGCCTTTCGGCCGAGGCCTTTGGCAGCGTCAGCGACCATCCCGCCGATGTGCTGCTGGCCGAGGCCGCGGCAATGCACGCCCGGATGCTGGTCATCGGCGCCTATGAAAATACGGGGCTGCGGCTGCTTCTGCGCGGCAGCGCCACCCGCAAGCTGCTCAGCCAAGCAACCTGCCCCATCTTCGTCGCGCATTGAAGATGGCGTTCTTCGACATCCCCGCAGGTTTCGTGACCGCGCGCGGCCGCAGCTTCCGCCTGCGCCGTGCCGGCTCAGGGCCGCCCTTGCTGCTGCTGCACGGCAACCCGCAGACCCACGTCATGTGGCATCGCGTGGCGCCGGTGCTGGCGCAGCGCTTCACGGTGATCTGCCCTGACCTCACCGGCTATGGCCTGTCGGACAAGCCCGCGGTCAGCAGCGACCATGCGGCCTATGGCAAGCGCGAGATGGCCGCCGATATGCATGCGGTGATGCGCGCCGAAGGGTTTTCCCGCTACGGCATCGTCAGCCACGACCGGGGGGCGCGGGTCGCGCATCGGCTGGCGCTGGATTTCCCCGAGGCCGTCGAACGGCTCTGCACCATGGACATCATCCCAACGCTGGAGCACCTCGAGCGGACCGACATGGATTTTGCGCTCGGCTACTACCACTGGTTCTTCCTCGCACAGCCGCATCCGAAGCCGGAGCGGATGATCGAGCGCGACGTCGAGGACTGGTTCGACCTGCATACCTCGCGCGAGCCCAAGGACCGCGGCTTCTACCACCCCGCCGCGCGGGCGGACTACCTGGCCGCGCTGCGGACGCCCGGGACCGTCAGCGCCATCTGCGAGGATTACCGCGCCGCTGTCGGGATCGACCTGGATCATGATCGCGCCAGCCGTGCCGCGGGGCAGAAGGTCGCCTGCCCGCTGCTCGCGCTTTGGGGCGGCAAGGGGAAGATCGGGCGCTGGTATGCGCCGCTCGAGGTCTGGCGCGCCTATGCGAGCGGGCCGGTGACCGGCGGTCCGGTCGCCTCCGGCCATTACCTCGCGGAAGAGGCCCCGGACGAGGTCCTGGCGGCGCTCGACCGCTTCCTGGTCAGCTGATCCTGGTCAGCTGAGCGTCAGGCTCAGCCGGTTCAGCCCCTCGGGCGTCCGCGCATAGCTCAGCGCGGTCGCCATCTTGCGCAGCAGCACGAGGCCACGTCCGCCGATCTCGACCTCCTCCAACCCGCCATCGAGATCGGGCAGCGCGGCCGAGGTCGGATCGAAGGCGATGCCGGCATCCTCGAACACCAGATCCAGCCCTTCATCGGCGCGGGTGGCGGTGATCCTGACCTCGCGCGCCCGGCCATGCTTCAAGGCATTCAACACGACTTCCTCGACCAGCAGTTCGGCGCGGGCGATGGTGCGCGGGTCGGCGTCGCCCGCCTCCAGCCAGGCGGCAAGCGCCGCCTGTGCCTCGGCAACCTCGGCACTTCCCCCTTCGACGCGCAGCGCCAGCACGCCGGTCACGCGGTGATGCGCGCCAGAGCCGCGAATTCGCTTGCCTCGATGGGAATAAGCTCAGTCAGGGCGACGGTCTCGAAGACCTCGGCCACGGCCGGTTGGACGGCAAAGATCACGATCTGTTGACCCTTGCGGGTCACCGCCCGCGCGACCGAGAGCAGCAGCCGAATCCCAAGCGAACCGACAAAGGAGACGCCCGACATGTCGAGCATCACCGGCCGCGCGAGCCCCCCGAGCGCCGCGGTGAAGGGCAATTCGATCAGTGCCGCGCCGGGGCCGTCCAGCCGGCCACGCATCACAATTCGGGCCGCGGCCCCGCCATCCTCGATCTCGAAATCCATCCTGCCCTCTCGTCTTGTGCAGCCCGTTTGGCCCGGGGCGCCGGACCGTTGCCATGACGTTATGCGAAATCGAGTGTCAGTATGGAGACATCATCCGCCAATGGGCCAGCGTTCCGCTTCGCCGCATCGCGGTTCGCCATCACTGCCCGAAGCAGCCGTTCAGCTTCCGGAACGCCAGGCTGCGGCGAGGCGGAAAGCTGGGGTAGGAAAGCCGCCAGCGCCTCGCGCTGCTTCTCCCGGGGCGGTGAGCCGAAGGCGCCGTCGCTGAACAGCACCACCCGCGTATCGGGCGCGAGGGGCATCTCGACCGCGCGATAGGGCCATCGCGGGGTCAGCCCGATCGCGGGATTCGCGACATGCAGCGGCACCCAGGCAGCGGCCCCCGGCGCCAGAAGCCAGCCGGGATGGTGGCCGGCGCTGGCAAAGCGCAGCCGGCGCCCGGCCAGGTCGGCGACCGCATACCAGCAGGTGAAGGGCATCCCGGCCTGCCCCGCCGATTGGAAGGTGCTGTTCAATGCCCCAAGCATCGCCGCCGGATCGGCCGGATCCGCCCCGTCACCCGCCCGCAGCGCGTTCATCACCGAGGCCGCGAGCAGCGCCGCCCCGGCGCCGCGTCCGGAGACATCCAGCAGCCAGACGGCGAAATGGCCCGGGTCCAGGAAACGCCAGCCAAAGCCGTCGCCGCCGATCTCGGCGCAGGGCAGGAAGCGCCAGTCGGCATGCACCGGCCCCTCGGCGATCGGCGCGGGCAGCAGCGAGGTGACGTAGCGCCCAGCCTTTTCGATGTCGCGTTCCAGCCCGGCGTTCCGCGCCATCTCCGATCGCGGCAGGCAGAGGTATTGCAGATGGTAGGGCCCGAGCCGCAGTACCCCGCCGGGCGGCAACTGGGCCGGCTCCTGGATCCGCCGCCCGTCCACCCAGGTGCCGTTGGTGGAGCCCTGGTCGGTGACGGTGACGACGCCATCCTCCAGCAGGACGACGCAGTGCCGGCGGGAAATCTCGTCCGAGGCGAGCATCAGCCCGTTCTGGACCGTCCGCCCGATCGACAGCGGTTCCGCCCCCAGCGGCACCCGATGCGGCGGCGCGTCCGGCTGGTCCAGCACCAGCAGATGCGCCATGTCGGCCGGGTGCGGGCCGGTGTCCTCGGGCTCCGGGCCGCGGATGAGGGTCCGTTCTTCTTCCCTGCTCACGATGCCAGCAGCCACAGATCGGTGGCGCCGGTCGCCTCGCCGGCGGCGGTAAGCATGGCATGGACCTGGCCGCGGTGATGGGTCTGGTGGTTGAACAGATGCGCCACCAGCATCGCCGTGGGCCGGCGCATGTCGCGCTGCATGGCGCCGCTGAACCAGGCGGTGTCACCTTCCAGCGCCGCCGGGGTCAGGCGGGCGGCCCAGCCCTGCATGCGGCGGTCCGCCTCGGCCCGGGCGGCGGCCAAGGCGTCAAAATCCGGGACGGCATCGGCCGATTGGGCGACCGTTTCGGCCGGCGTGTCCCAGCCGTCGAAGCGCGACATCCACATCCGGTCGGCCCAGAGCAGATGGCTCAGCGTGCCGTGGATGCTGCCGAAGAAGGCCCCGCGCGGGGCGCGCCGATCCGCATCCGGCAGCCGCGCCGCGGCACCGAACAGGCGGCGGTTCATTTCGGCATTGTAGGTCGCCATCATGACGACCCAGGCGGGCGAAATCATAGGAGAGGTGCTCATGGCCGGCGCAGACTGCGCGCACGCGGCCGCGAGGATCAAGGCGCCAGCGATTTGTAGAAGAACAGCGTGTCCTGCGGGTGGCCCTCGGCATCCAGCGCATAGCCCGGAATCCGCCCCGCTTCCTGCCAGCCCATGCTGCGGTAGAGCGGTTCGGCCGCATCCCCGGCCCGCGTGTCGAGCGTCAGCAGCCGCCGGCCGACCCGCCGCGCGGCCTGTTCGGCGCGGGCCAGCAGCGCCCGGCCGACGCCCCGGCGCCGGGCGGCGGGGTCGACCAGCAGCTTTTCCAGATCGGCGCGATGCGGCTGGTTCTGCGGCGTGCCGCAGTTCACCTGCACGGTGCCGACCATCGCGCCATCGAGCCAGGCGACCAGCAGCAGCCGCGTGCCGGCGCCGACATCGGCCGCGATCCGGCGCCAGAAGGCGCGGGCGGTCTCCATCGACAAGGGCGGCAGGAAGGACACGCTGGCCCCGGCCGCGACGGTCGCGATCAGGATCTGCGACAGACGACGTTCCGCGCTGGCCGCGGCGGCGGCATCCAGCGCCTCCACGACGAGGCCGCGGGCGGGCTTGGCGTAGCGGAATTCCAGCGAATTTGAGAGGTCGTCGAGGATACGGATCGAGCCGGCCCGGACATAGCCGCGCTTTTCATAGAACACATGCGCCGCGTGGAACCGGGTGTCGGTCCAGAGCACCAGGCGGCGGGCACGTTCGGCGGCATAGGCTTCGGCGGTATCCAGCAGCCGGTGGGCGATGCCGGTGCCGCGCGCCGCCGCCGCCACATACATGCGGCAGATCTCCCAGGCGTCATCGGACCCAAGCGGCCGGGTCGCCACCATGCCGAGGATCTGCCCCTCCTCTTCATCGACCCAGACTGCGCCGCCGGTCGCCGCAAAATGGCTGGCGAGGCTGCGCAGTTCGGGCAATTCCGCGTCCAGGTCGAAGACGCAGCCCGGGTATTCTGCCCAGGCGTCGCGCACGAGGCGGATGAAATCCGCCGCATCCTCGTCCCGGCCGCGGCGGATCATGCGAGGCTGCGGCAGAAATCCTGGATCCGCGTGCAGGCTTCGCGCAGGCTTTCGGTCGCCGCGGCATAGGAGATGCGCAGATAGGGCGACATGCCATAGGCGGCCCCCTGGACCGCGGCCACGTATTTCTCCTCCAGCAGAGCCATGGCGAAATCCGTGTCCGTGGCGATCTTGCGGCCGCCGGCGCTGGTCTTGCCGAGGCAGCCTGCGATGTTCGGATAGACGTAGAAGGCGCCTTCGGGCTTGTGGCAGGCGATGCCCGGGGCCTCGTTCAGCATGGCCACGACCAGGTCGCGCCGGTCGCGGTAGACCGCGGCGCGCTCGACCAGGAAATCCTGCGGACCATCCAGGGCCGCCGCGGCCGCGGCCTGCGATATCGTGCTGATGCCGCTGGTGAGCTGGCTCTGCATGTTGACCATGGCCTTGATCAAAGGCTTGGGGCCACCGCAGAAGCCGACACGCCAGCCGGTCATGGCATAGGTCTTGGAAGCACCATTGACCGTCAGCACGCGGTCCTTCAGCGCCGGCTCGACCTCGGCGATCGTGCAGAATTCAAAGCCGTCGTAGATCAGATGCTCATACATGTCGTCCGTCAGGATCCAGACATGCGGATGCTTCAGCATCACCTGCGCGATGGCTTTCATCTCCTCCCGCGAGCAGGCGGCGCCCGTGGGGTTGGAGGGGAAGTTCAGGAACAGCCACTTGGTCTTGGGCGTGATCGCCGCGTCCAGGTCTTCCGGGCGCAGCTTGAAGCCATTGTTCTGCGGGCAGTTCACGAAACTCGGCGTGGCGGTGGCGAGCTTGGCCATCTCCGCATAGCTGACCCAGTAGGGCGCGGGGATCAGCACCTCATCGCCCGGATCGCAGGTCGCGAGCAGGGCGTCCATGATGACCTGCTTGCCGCCATTGGCGATCAGGATCTCGTCCAGCGCGTAGTCGAGGTGGTTGTCGCGCTTGAACTTGCGCTGCACCGCTTCCTTCAACGCGCGGGTGCCATCCTGCGGCGGGTATTTGGTGTCGCCGGACAGGGCGGCCTGGTAGGCTGCCTCGATGGCATGGCGGGGGGTCTCGAAATCAGGCTCGCCGATGGCGAGGCTGATGACGTCATGGCCGGCTGATTTCAGTTCCCGCGCCTTGGCGGTCATCGCCGCCGAGGCGGAGAAGGAAACCTCCTTCAGCCGCTGCGCCAGCGCCGGCCGGATGGCAGCCGGCATCACCGTGTCAGGCATCAGTGCAGCCCTTCGCAAAAGGTCTTGATGCGGGCGCAGGCCTCGATCAGCAGATCGTTCGAGGTCGCGTAGGAAATCCGGAAATGGCCGGGGAACATGAAGGCGCTGCCATGCACGGCGGCGACGCCCTGTTCTTCCAGCAGCGCCACCACGAAGGCCTCGTCATCCTTGATATAGGTGCCGCCGGCACTGGTCTTTCCGATGCAGGCATGGATCGAGGGATAGACGTAAAAGGCCCCTTCCGGCGTGTGGCAGCGAACGCCCGGGCAGGCGTTCATGCCGTCCACCACCAGGTTGCGCCGCTCCTGGAAGGCGAGGCGCATCGTCTCGACCGTGTCCTGCGGACCGTCCAGCGCCTCGATCGCCGCGGCCTGGGAGATGCTGCTGGTGCTGGAGGTGCTCTGGCTCTGCAGCTTGTCCATCGCCTTGATCAGCGCGACCGGCGCGCCGGCGAAGCCGATCCGCCAGCCGGTCATGGCATAGGCCTTGGAGCAGCCGTTCATGGTCACGGTGCGGTCGCGCAGGCGGGGCTCCACCTGCACCACGGTCGCGATCTTGAAGCCGTCGTAAACCAACTTCTCGTAGATATCGTCGGTGAAAACCCAGACGTCGGGATGGCGCAGCAGCACATCCGTCAGCGCCTTCAGCTCGGCGGCGGAATAGGCCGCACCGGTCGGGTTGCTGGGGTTGTTCAGGATCACCCATTTGGTCTTCGGGGTGATCGCGGCTTCCAGCTGCTCGGCGGTGATCTTGAAGCCCTGGTTCTGCCCGGCCGGCACGATGACCGGCGTGCCTTCGGCCAGCGCCACGATATCGGGGTAGGAGACCCAGCAGGGGGCGGGGATGATCGCCTCGTCGCCCGCCTGCAAGGTGGCCAGCATGGCGTTGAAGATCACCTGCTTGCCGCCGGTGGAGACGATGATCTCGTCCGCGCTGTAGTCCAGGCCGCTGTCGCGCCTGAACTTGCGGGCCACCGCCTCGCGCAGCGCGCGGGTGCCGGCGACGTCGGTGTAGCGGGTGTCACCGGCCTCGATGGCGCGGATCGCGGCATCCTTGATGTTGCGCGGCGTCTCGAAATCCGGCTCCCCGACCGAAAGGCTGATCACATCCCGCCCGGCGGCCTTGAGGGCGCGGGCCTTGGCGGTGATGGCGATGGTCTGGGATGCGGAGATGCGATCCAGACGCTCAGCGGTGAGGTGCATATCGGCCTTCATCTCGAAACGGCGCGCGGACCTTCCGCGGCCGCCGTATCCCTACCCTTCGGGCACGGGGGGAACAACCCGCGGCCGTAGCAGAATTGCCGCACCCCCCATGCAAATCGCCGCAGCGAGCAGCAACAGCGCGGCCAGGGCATTGACCTCCGGCGTCAGCCCCAGGCGCAGCATGGCGAAGACCGCGATGGGCAAAGTGGTCCCGGCGGGGCCGGAGACGAAGCTCGCCACCACCACATCATCCAACGAAAGCGTGAAGGCCAGCAGCCAGCCCGCCGCCAGCGCCGGGGCGACCAGCGGCAAGGTGATGGTGCGGAAGACGGTGGCGGGGGTGGCGCCGAGGTCGCGGGCCGCTTCCTCCAGGCTGGGGTCCAGCGAGGCCAGCCGCGCCTGCACCAGCACCGCGACATAGGCGCCGGCCATCATCGCATGGGCGACCAGCACGGTGCCCGCGCCGCGGTCGGGCCAGCCGCCGGTCAGGGTCTGGACGGCGACCGCCAGCAGCAGCAGCGACAGGCCGGTCACGACCTCCGGCAATACCAGCGGGGCTGCCGCCAGCGCCCCGAACAGCGCCCGGGCGCGGAACCGCCCGTGCCGCGCCAGCACCCAGCCGATGCCGCCGCCGAGCAGGACGGCCAGGCTCGCCGCCCCGGTGGCGATGCGCAAAGAGAGCAGGGCGGCTTCGACCAGCCGGTCATTGCCCGCCAGCGCCTGGAACCAGCGCCAGGAGAACCCGCCCCAGGTGAAGGGCAGCCTGGCATCCGAAAAGGCGTAGCCGACCAGCAGCAGCACGGGCAGCCACAGGAAGCCTAGGCCGAGGCAGAGTGCTGCGCGCCTCACCGCCGCGATCCCAGCCGCTGGTAGAGCCAGAGCGGCGGCAGCAGCAGCACCAGCAGCCCCAGCGACAGTGCCGACGCCACCGGCCAGTCGCGGTTCTGGAAGAATTCCTGGACCACCACCCGCCCGACCAGCGTCGCCGAGGGCGGTCCCAGAAGTTCCGGGATGACATATTCCCCCGCCGCCGGGATGAAGACCAACAGGAAGGCCGCCGCAATCCCCGGGGCGGCCTGGGGCAGCACCACCGTCACCAGCCGCGCGACGGGACCGGCGCCGAGGTCGGCGGCTGCTTCCTCCAGCCGCGGGTCCAACCGCAGCAGCACCCCGAACAGCGGCAGCACCGCGAAGGGCAGGTAGGCATGGACCATGCCGATCTGCATGGCCGCATCGGTATAGAGCATCTGTTGCGCCGGCAGGCCGAGCGCCCGCAGCACGCCATTGATCCAGCCGGCATCGCGAAACAGCCCGATCCAGGCCCCCATGCGTGGCAGAAAGCCCGTCCAGAACGGCAGCATCACCGCCGCCAGCAGCCAGATCCGCCGGGACGGCCGCGCCCGCACGATGCCCAGCGCCATGGGAAAGCCCAGCGCCACGCAGATCGCCGCCGTCACCGCCGCCACCACCAGCGAGGAGACCAGCGCCCCGGCATAGAAGGGGTCGGTCGCGACCAGCACCAGGCTGTCGGTCATCGCACCGCCGGCCCAGGGGAAGCGGACAGGCGGGATGCCTTGGCTGGCCTCGCCCAGGGCGATGGCGGCGACCAGCGCCAGCGGCGTCGCGACCCCGAGCGCCAGCATCAGCCAAAGGGAAGCGCGCAGCATCAGGCCAGCGGCACCAGCGCCGCAGGCTCCCAGGCCAAGGTGACGGCAGCCCCTTGCGCCGGCGCGGGGCCGGAGGCTTCGGGCCAGAGCGCCCGCAGCGCCGCCCCCCCGGCAGTGCGCAAGGTGAGCAGCGAGGCACCGCCGCGATAGACGCCCTGGGTCACCACCGCCGCCAGCCCGGTGGCGCCAAAGCCGATCCGCTCCGCCCGCAGCGCCAGCGCGACCGGGGTGCCGGCCGGCCGGCCATGGGCAACGGCGGGGCGCAGGGTGGCGGGCAGGGCGGGGCAATCGATGCCGCCATCGGCCCGCGCGATGCCTTCCAGGATATTCGCGGCCCCCAGAAATCTGGCGACGAAGCGGGTGGCCGGGCGGTCCCAGAGCTCGCGCGGGGTGCCGTGCTGGATCACGCGGCCCTGGTCCAGCACCGCGACGCGATCGGCCAGGGCCAGGGCTTCCGTCTGGTCATGCGTCACCATCAGGAAGGCGCCGCCGGTGGCGCGTTGCAATGCGCGCAATTCCTCCCCGGTATGTTCGCGTAAGGCGGCATCCAGCGCCCCCAGCGGTTCGTCCAGCAGCAGCAGCGGCGGCCGCAACACCAGGGCGCGGGCCAGGGCCACCCGCTGCTGCTGCCCGCCCGACAGCGCCGCCGGCCGACGGGTCGCAAGCGCGCCGAGTCCGACCATCTCCAGCGCCGCCGCCACCCGGCGGATGCGTTCGGGGCCGCCGACCCCGGCGCGGCGCAGCCCGTAGCCGACATTGTCGGCGACATTCATATGCGGAAACAGCGCATAGGACTGGAACATCATGTGCAGCGGCCGGCGTTCCGGCGGCAGCGGCGCCAGATCCTCGCCACCCAACAGGATCCGACCGGCGCTGGGAGCCACGAATCCCGCGATGGCGCGCAACAAGGTGGATTTGCCCGATCCCGAACCGCCTAGCAGGGCGACGAAGCTGCCCTCCGACACCTCGATGTCCAGCGCATCCAGGGCCGCGGCGGCGCCGTAGCGGATGGTCAGCCCTTCGACGCGCAGAAGGCTCAACGACCCGCCTTGAAGCGGCTCCAGCTCCGGCCCCGCGCCCGTTCGGCGGCCGGCGCCAACCCGGTGACGGTGAAGGTGCGGGCGATCATCTCGGGTGTCGGGTAGATGTTGGGGTCGTCGCGCACATCCGCATCGACCAGCGGACGGCTGGTGGGCACCGCGTTCGGGTAGCGGGTGTGGTTGGTGATCCCGGCGATCACCGCCGGCCGCAGCACATGGGCGATGAAGGCCTGGGCCGCCTCGGGGTTCGGGGCATCGGCGGGGATCGCCATCATGTCGAACCAGAGCTGCGCGCCTTCCTTCGGCTGCACATAGCCGATCTGCACGCCCTTGTTCGCCTCCCCCGCCCGCGCCTGCGCCTGGATGACGTCGCCGGAATAGGTCATGGCGACGCAGTATTCGCCATTGGCCACGGCATCGAGGATGGTCGAGCTGGCGGTGATCGCGCGCACCGAGGGGCGGATCGCCAGCAGCGCCGCCTCGGCCGCGCGCAGATCCTCGGGGGCGGCGGAATTGGGGTCGCGGCCGAGCCAGCGCAGCACGCTCGGCAGCACATCGATCCCGCTGTCCATCACCGCGATGCCGCAGCCTGCGAGCCGCCGGGCGATTTCGGGCCGCATCAGCAGGTCGAGGCTGTCAAGCGGCACATCCCCCAGGATTGCCCGCACCCGGTCGGGGCGGATGGCGAGCCCCACCGTCCCCCAGAGGTAGATCGCCCCATAGCGGTTCCCGGGATCGGAGCTTTCCACCTTGGCCAGCAGCGCCGGATCCTGCCCACCCCAGTTGGGGATCTGCGACCGGTCCAGCGGGCGCAGCGCGCCGGCGCGCACCAGACGGGCAAAGGTCGGCTCGGAGGTCGGAACGATGATGTCATAGCCACTGTGCCCGGCGGCCAGGCGACCCTCCAGCGTCTCCAGGCTGTCGTAGATGTCGTAGCGGACGCGGATGCCGGTCTCGGCGGTGAAGCTCGCGACGGCATAGGGGTCGATGTAGTCCGACCAGTTGAAGACGTTCAGCGTGCGTTCCGCCGAGGCGGGGGCGGTTTGCGCGGGCGCGGGACCGGCGCCGAGGATCAGCGTCAGCAGGCTCAGGCACAGGATACGGCGCATCGCTTGGCTCCGGTCGGGAGAGGCCAGCCTAGAGCACTCCCGAAGCGGACGAAAACAGCGCCGTGGCGCCAGGGAAAAGAATTTGATCCGCCTAATTTGCGGGGATGAGGCATTTTTTCCTTGACTTATTTTCCTATTCCGAGCTATCGGGAACCCGCCAAGGGGCGAGTTGCGCCCCGGGCTCCCCGCCTTTCCCCCCAACCGCTCCCCGCTCGTCCGGGGCAGGAGGCGATGCATGCGCGCACCGAACCCGCTCAAGCCCAAGCCGGCGGCCGGCTGACCGATGGCCTTCGACCCGACGGCGCTGGTGGCGCTGACCACCACCGAAGCCTTCACGTTCTGGCACTACGCCACGCATGACACCCGCGCGGCGACGCTGGCGCCGGGGTATTTTTCGCCCGCCGCCGCACGGCTGGCGCCCGGCCATGTCATTCTGGTGATCGCATCGGATTCGATTTCCGTGCTGCCGGTCCGCTCCGCCGCCGGTACCGGCAACGGGCTGGTGCTGGATGCCGCGAATGCGCCGGTGCGGGCGAGCGCGGCCGCCCAGCCGCGCTACAGCTTCGGCTTCGGCGGCAGCGCCGTCGCGCGCAGCGTGGCCCTGTCATCCACCCTGCCGACGGGCCTGACGCAGGGCCGCCAGATCATGGTCGCGGCCAGCGTCGATGGCCCGGTGACCAACCTGGCCTTTTCGATCCAGGACGCGGCGGGGGTCATCGCCGCCGGCCCGGTCACCGTGGCCACCGTCTCGGGCATCGCCTCGACCAGCCTGGTCCTGCCCAATCCGGGCTCCGGCTTCCGCCTGCGGGTGGAGGCCCCGGACGACACGGCCGTGGTGGTCCTGTCCCCGCCATTCTCCGTCACCGCCCCCTACAGCCTGCTGATCGGCAGCAGCGGCCGGCTGCTGCTGGAACAGGGCGGCGTGCTGTGGCTCGAACCCTGATCGCCCGCCTGTCCCCCACCGCCTGACCATCCCCTTGAGCGAGGACCCGAACCGATGGCCGATGCCAGACTCTCCGACCTGCCCGTCGCCGGCTCGCTCGGCGACAGCGATCTCGCAGCCGTGGTGCAGGGCACCGGCGCGACCGCCGAGACGCGACGCGCCACCATGGTCCAGCTCCGCAGCGCCATGCAGGCCGAACGAGACCTGCATGTCAGGGACTTCGGCGCCGTGGGCAACGGCACCAGCGACGACGTCGTGGCCATCCAGGCGGCGATCGACGCCGCCGCGGCGGCCGGTGGCGGCATCGTCCGGCTCGGCGCGAAACGGTATCTGATCGCGGCGGCGGATCTGAACGTGAAGCCCTATGTCACCTTGGCCGGCGGTTCCGTCGGCGGCCAGCGCGAAGCCGCCAACTACACCGCCGCCCCCTTCGCCCTGATCGTCGACCCCGCCCGCACCATCCGCATGCGGCGCGGGTCGCGGCTGGAGGGTCTGGCCGTGCTGCGCCGCGGCCTTACGGCGCCGACCACCCTGCGCGGCGCCCTCACCGCCATCGCCGCCTTCGCCGGCACCGCGGTGACGGTCGGCGATGGGACCGGTACTGCCGGCGGCGATGGCGCCGATACCCGAATCGAGCGTTTGCTGATCGTCGGCTTCGATCGTGCCATTGCTTCGGACTACAGCAACCGGCTGCAGATCCGCGATGTGCTGGGCGACAACCGCAACGGCGTGTCCATCGGCCATGCCTATGACATCGTGCGCGTGCACGGCGTGCATTTCTGGCCCTTCGTCACCGGCAACCTGTCCAACATCTCGCTGGTGTCGCGCAGCATCACCGGCGTCGCCAACAATGGCGGCGGCCTGATCCGGGTGACCACCGCGGTCGCGCATGACCTCGCGACCGGCGATCTGGTGAACCTGACCGCCGTCGGCGGCGTGCCGAATGCCAATGGCCGCTTCACGGTCACCGTCGTCAGCACGACGGTCGTCGACCTGCAGGGCAGCAGCTTTGCCGGCGCCTATACCTCGGGCGGGCTGCTGCACATCTGGTCGAACCGCCGCACCGGCCGCGCCTTCCAGGTGAGCAACAGCGATGTCGGCGATTTCGTCGACTGCTTCGCCTATGGCTACGATGTCGGCTTCGAATTCGGCACCGGCGCGCAGGCGCCGCAGCTGGTCAACTGCTCGGTCGACAACAATGCCGCGGTCATCGATCCGGTGCCGGTCGGGCTGCTCATCACGGGCAATGCCTTCCGCACCAAATGGGTCGGCGGCTTCCTGTCGTCGCAAGGCACGACGGTGCGGGTCCAGAGCAGCTCGATCGACCATCACCACATGCTCGGCTGCGTCGTGAACGGCGGCAATGTGCGGACCCTGGATGTGGTCTCGGGCGGGCTCACGCTCGAAGGCTGCGACATCACCTCCGGTCCGTCGATCACCGGCTCCGGCACTGTCTGCGTGCTGAACATCCAGGATGCAGCACAGAACCTTACCCTCATCGGCAATGACATGCGGCCGGCGACCTTCACCGCGCAGTCCGATGCGGCGCTGCAGAAGATCGTGACCATCGGCAACCGCACCTCGAGCCTGGCGGCGCGGGTCGGGGGCGGCAGCGTCGAATTCATGACCGTGCCTTCCGCCGCCGCCGGCCTGACCCGGCGCATGGACATCGCCGCCGACGGCGCGGTGACGGTGCGGCGGCGCGGCACCACCCTGGGCGCGCGGCTGAACTTCGCCAATGCGGCCGATGATGCGGTCAGCGTCATCTCGCTGGGGTCGGACAACACGCTGGCGATCGGGGGCGATCCTACGCTGAACCCGAATGGCGGTCTCGACCTCGGCGCCTCGGGCGGCGCCACCGCGCCCTATACGATGCGGCTGCGCCGCATCTCCGCCACGCCGGTCAATGGCGATCGCCTGGCGCAGGTGCAGTTCAACGGCCTCAACAGCAGCGCCGCCGAAGTCACCTATGCGCGGCTCTCCGCGTATTCCGACACGGTGACCACGGGCGCCGAAGCGGGCTCGGTGAGCTTCGAGACGCGCCAGGGCGCGAGCCTGACCGAGCGCTTCCGGATTTCCGCGAGCGGCACGCTCACCCTGGGTGGGCCGCTGGTGCTGGCCGCCGACCCCGCCGCGGCCATGCAGGCGACGACGAAGCAATATGTCGACGGGCAGTTCACCGAGCGGCGGCTTGCCGCCATCGCGGTCGCGACCGCGACCGCCATCACCTATGCCGCGCACAACTCCCGGATGCTGGTGGCCAATGCCGGCGCTTCGCTGTCGGTGGACTGGACGGCAACGGGGGACGGCTTCTCCTGCCTCATCGTCAACCGCACTGCGGCGGACCTCGGCTTCACCCTGACCGGCTTTACCAGCAACACGGCGCCGAGCAACGGCGACGGGCTGACCAAGGTGAAGGCGGGCGGCATTGCGAGCCTGTTCTGTTTCAGCCCGGATGGCGGCACGACGAAGCTGTGCCATCTGGCCGGCTCGGCGGCGGCGTGATGCTGGGAAGCGTTCCAGCCGCACTTGGCCTTGGCGGATCGAGCCTTCGGCGGATCGTCGGAGCAGGCTACCTCTGGCCCGGCGCCAGCTTCACCCGCTCCAGCGGCGCCTGGGGCGTAGATGCCTCCGGGGCGCTGGCATCCTGGGCGACGGACGCACCGCGTTTCGTCGGTTCCTCCAAATGGCTGCGGGTCGAAGGACAGCGCACCAATGCCGTGCGCAACCCCCGTGGAGAAGGGGCAACACCCGGCGTGCTCGGCAGCGGCGGTGTGATGCCGACCACATGGACCCTCAGTGCCGCCGGCGGCGTCACTGTCGAGGTCATCGGCGCGGTTGTGGTCAACGGGGTGGGGTGCCTGCGGCTCTCCATCACCGGCACGGCTACCTCCACGGCGAACCTGTCTCTGCTGATGGAGAGCGCCACAAGCATCGTCGCGGCCCAAGGGCAGGTTTGGAGCGGATCGGTGTTTCTGCGTCGCGACCCCGGCACCAATGCAACGCCGAGCGTGCAACTGCGCTACACGGAGCATAATAGCTCCAGCACCCAATTGGCCGCTTCGGCGGGCATTGTCGAGACTGTCACGGCTTCGCTGTCGCGCGTCGAGCGGAGCTATACCACGGCCCAGGCTGCCTGCGCGTTTGTCCGGCCTTTCCTGACTCTCTCGGTGGTGAACGGCAGCACCTACACGACCACGCTCGATGTGGGTTGGCCCCAGATGGAGCAGGCCCCGTTCGCGTCATCGCCCATCCTGCCGCTGGTCGGTACCCAAGCGGTGTCGTCCAGGTCTCAGGACAATGTGACCCTCCCGCTGAGCCAGATCGGCACGGCCTGGAACCGGCAGCAGGGGGTGATCGTCGCCGATATCCAGACTGTCGGGCCGTTCACGTCGTCCACCGCCTCCGACTGGCTAGGGGTGTGCTCGGCCGGAACCGCCCAGAACTATATCGGCCTGGCGATCAATCCAGCCCATACCGCGATCGAGGCGCGGATCGTGGTCAGCGGCGTGGCGCAGCCAATCGCCAGCGTGACAATCAGCCCGCCGCCGCGCAACACGACGTTCCGCGTGGCGCTGGCATGGTCCTCTACGCAGGTCCAGGTGGCGGCGCGTGGGGTGGTCGGGACGGTGGTGGCGATCACCGCGCTGCCCGTCCCGACACAACTGGAGATCGGCCGGCTCGGGACAGGCAATCCTCTGTTCGGCGCCGTCTCCGGTCTCGACGTGCAACCGGCCGCCATTTTCGGCACTGGTCTCGCGGCTCTGACGTAGGAGATGTTGGCTATGAGCTGGACAGCATATCCCTGCCGGTGGACGGATCAGACAGCGTACGAGGCAGCGCTGGCCGCCGCGGGCTGGCAGGCGGGCGCACCGACCGACGTTGACCTGCTGGTGACCGGCGTCGTCCACGTTCCGCCAGTGTTCGGCGGGGACGAGGAGACCGTCGTTACGCCGGGGTATCCGCTCGACGGCTGGCACGTCTGCGTCGCGCTGCGTGATCGCGCCCTGCCGGATGGGTGGCCGCTGCTCGATACGCCGCCCGCTGGCATGGCGTGCCACTGTACCCACGCCGAGGCGGTGCCCGCCGATGTGCCTGCCTGGGCCGCCAAGGCCGTGCTCGATGCTGCGGGGCTTCTCTCCGCCGCCGAGACGCTGGCCGGCGAGGCGGGCGGAACGTGGCATTGGCGGTTCCTGTACGCGAGCATCTGGGCGCGGAGGGATGTGCTGCCGTTCGCCGGGCAACTCGGGCTCACGGAGGCGCAGGCGGACGAGATGCTGATCCACGCAGCCCAATTGGGCTGATCTGGGACCCGCCCCGAAACGGGCGGGGGTTCGGGGGCGCCAACCCCCTCACCGCCGGCTGGAGACCGGCACGGACGAACCGCCCCGCCCTGCCTCGGCCGAGGCGCGGGGAGCATGGAGACGTTACCGTGTCAGAGTCCAGCCTCACCTCCGCTCACCCTGCGGCGCCGCCGGCGCCCTGGCAGGGTGGCAAGCGCCGCCTCGCCGCGCGGCTGATCGAACGGATCGCGGCGGTGCCGCACAGCACCTATGTCGAGCCGTTCGTTGGGATGGGCGGGGTGTTCCTCCGCCGCCCCTTTCGCGCCAGGTCGGAGGTGATCAACGACATCTCCGAGGATGATCGCGAGGCGACGCTGTTCTACCTGGACCCCCCCATACTGGGGCTGCGAGGACGACTATGGGGTTGGGCTGTTCGGCCGGGATGATTTCGAGCGCCTGGCCTCGACGCTGGCGGAGATCAAAGGCCGGTTCATCCTGTCGCTGAACGACACGCCGGGGGTGCGCGAGACATTTGCTGCATTCAGGATCGAGGCCGTCGAGACGAGCTATTCGATCGCCGGGCTGCATCGAGGGAAGGGGCGGGTCGGGGAGCTGATCATCAGCGGTCCCTGACCGATCCTGAGAGACGCCTTAGCGCGCCATCAGGACGGGCTCGGGTTGGGCTATGCCAAATTCAGATGGCGAAATTTCCAAATTCAGTTGGCGCGCTACACACGCGTTTCCGCCAGTCGGGCCTCGACGGCGCGGGATCAACGGCGCCGTCCCCAGCCGAATGGGTTGCGATTCCGTTGATCACGGTCTGTTTTCATATTGCGCATCCCGCCCCTGTTTACGCTTGGCTGTCACACCCAACTGTATGGTGCGGTGCAGCATAGCCAGGATTACGGCCAGTCCGCTGCGCGTCTGAAAGGTTTCCATGCCCCATTCGCCCTTTGTCCGACCCAAACTGGCCTCGATCAAGCTCTCCGAGCTGATTGCCGCCAACCGCAGGAGCCTTCGCGGCGCCGCCGTGGGCAGCAGCCGGCTGCAGCCGCTGCTCGACTTCGGTGACAATCCGGGGAATCTGCGGGCGCTGACGCATCTGCCCGCGGTGCGGCCTGCCTTGTCGCCGCTGGTCGTCGTGCTGCATGGCTGCGGCCAGACCGCGGAGGGCTATGATATCGGCACCGGCTGGTCGCAGCTGGCGGATCGGCATGGCTTTGCCGTGCTGCTGCCGGAACAGCAGCGGTCGAACAACCCGAATGGCTGCTTCAACTGGTTCGACCCGCATCATGCGGCGCGCGACAGCGGCGAGGCGGCCTCCATCCGCCAGATGATCGCCCGCCTCGTCGACACCGCCGGGATCAACCCCGCCCGCATTTTCGTCACCGGCCTCTCGGCCGGGGGTGCGATGGCCGCCAGCCTGCTTGCGACCTACCCCGAGGTCTTTGCCGGCGGCGCCGTCATCGCCGGGCTGCCGCATGGCGCGGCCGCATCGGTGCAGGATGCCTTTGCCGCGATGGCCGGCAGTCGCGACCGGCCGGATGCCGAATGGGGCGATCTGGTGCGAAGCGCCTCCGGGCATGCCGGGCCCTGGCCGGCCGTCTCCGTCTGGCATGGCGGCGCCGACCGGACCGTGGCCCCGGCCAATGGCGAGGCCGTGGTCCGGCAATGGCTGGACGTGCATGGGATCGGCGATGCCGCCGCCCGCGAAAGGCGGGTGGATGGCGCCGCCCATTCGGCCTGGCACGGGCCCGATGGCGTGCTGCGGGTGGAGATGTTCTCGATCGCCGGCATGGGCCATGGCACCCCGATCGCGCCGCATGCCGCCGAACGCGCGGGCGGGACGGAGGCGCCCTTCATCCTGGACGCCGGCATCTTCTCGACCTGGCATATCGCCGAGCGCTGGGGCCTGACCAGGACCGAGGTCGTGCAGCCGGCGATCGCGCCGCCGGCGCTGGAACTGGCCCCCGAACTGGCTCCGGCGCCCGCCCCGGCCAATGACATGGTTGCGTTCGAGGGCGGGATTGCCGGGGTCATCAACCGGGCCTTGCGTGCCGCCGGGCTGATGTGACCCCGGCGGCGGCAACGCCGCGCCCTGCTGGCACGTTGCGGTGCGGCACCCCAGAATAGGCGCCGGATGAGCAGCCCCTCGCAACCCGCCGTCAGGCGCCGACGTCAGTTTCTGCGGGTGTCCCGGCTGGGCTGGCTGGCGGTCGCGCGTCGCATCTGGCGGGAAGCCGCTTCGGATCGCATCTCGCTGGTGGCGGCCGGCTGCGCCTTCTATGCGATGCTCGCGCTGTTCCCCGCGCTGTCCCTGCTGATTTCGATCTATGGGCTGGTCTTCGACCCCTTGACGGTAGAACCGCAGATTGCGGTGATGAACCGGTTCCTGCCGCCGATAGCGCAGGACCTGATCTCCGCCCGCATCCATGACCTTGTGACCGTGCAGCGGCCGCGGCTCGGCCTCGGCGCCACCATCAGCGGCGCGATCGCGCTTTGGAGCGCCTCGGCCGGCACTCGCGGCATGATCGGCGCCCTCAACCTCGCCTATGAGGAGGAGGAAGGGCGCGGTTTTTTTGCTTTCCACGGCATGGCGCTGCTGATGACCCTGGCGGGCACGCTGGCGGTCGCGGTCGGCATCGCCCTGCTGGTCTTCCTGCCGACGCTGATCACCCTGCTCAACCTGCCGCTGCGACAGGCCTTCCTCATTCGTGGCGGCTCGCTGCTGCTGCTGCTGGTGCTGGTGACCTTGGGGCTGGCGGCGCTCTATCGCTACGGCCCCTCGCTGCACCATGCGCGCTGGCGCAAGGTGGTGCCGGGCGCCGTGGCGGCGGCGCTGCTCTGGGCGATCGGCTCGGTGCTGTTTTCTTTCTATGTGACAAATTACGCCAGCTACGACAGCACCTATGGGCCGCTCGGCGGCGCCATCGGGTTGATGATGTGGCTCTATGTCTCGGTCTTCGTCATTCTGCTCGGCGCCGAGCTGAATTCCGAGCTCGAGGTCCAGGCCGGGCTGCAGGCCAAGGCCGCCGAACCCCCCGGGACGCCGGTCCTGCGGGCCTGAGCTTGGCGCCGCGGAGCGTGCGTGTTTCGCTGCCGCCATGCCAGCGCCGATCGCCCCGACCCCCACCTCCCGGCGCGCGAAGCCGGCCCTGCGGCTACGGCTGGAGCTGAGCGACCGGGTCGCGATCGGCCCGGGCAAGGCCGATCTGCTGGCCGCGATCCGCGCCGAGGGCTCCATTGCCGCCGCCGGCCGGCGCCTGCGCATGTCCTATCAGCGTGCACACGATCTTGTGGCCGCCCTCAACGCCGATTTCCACGATCCGCTGATCGAGACCTCCACCGGGGGCGCCCGCGGCGGCGGCGCGCGGCTGAGCCCCATGGGCGAGGCCGTTCTCGACGCCTTCCGCGCCATCGAGGCCGAGGCCGAGGCAGCGGTGCGGGCGCGGCTGATTTGGCTGCGCGACAGGCTGGCGCCATGACGCTTCGGGTCCACCGGGCGGGCCCTGTGGTGTAGGATCGGGGTATGACGACAAAACGCATCGCCCTTCTGCTTCTTGGCCTGCCGGTCGTGCTGATCCTGGCCGCCGCGGCCTGGCTCGTCTTCCTCTTCGATGTCGATACGCTGCGCCCAAGACTGGCGGCCGAGGCCGAACGCGCCACCGGGCGCAGCGTGGCCATCGCCGGGCCGCTGCATATCGCGCTCTGGCCGCGCCCCTCGATCAGCGGCGATGGGCTGTCGCTCGCCAACCTGCCTGGCGGGTCGCGCCCCGAAATGCTGACCATCCGCCACGCCGAGGCCGAGGTCGCGTTCTGGCCGCTGTTGGAGGGGCGGGTGGCCCTGGATCGGCTGCGGCTGGTGGGCGCCGATCTGGTGCTGGAGAACGACAACTGGGTTTTCGTGCCGATCCGGGCAGAGGCGGAGGCCCCCAGCCCACCTGCCCCCCCCGCCCCGGCCCCCTCCGTTCCCGCCACGCCCGCCCCGGCGCGGGAGCCGATGCTGTCCTTCAGCGAAGTGGTGCTGGAGGAGGCCCGCATCGCCGAGGGCAGCACCATCGTCACCATCCCGAGCATGACCCTGCGCGATGCCGAAGGACGTCTGACCCTGGAGGGCCAGTTGCAGTCCCTCGGCGTGACGGTGGCGCTTTCGGCCGAGGGCGGCCCGGCCAGCGCCCTCCTGGCCGGTTTTCCCGCGCCCTGGCCGCTGAAGGTCACGCTGTCCTCCGAAGGCGTGGTCGCCGATTTCGACGGCACCCTGGCGCCCGCCCCCAGCGGCGCGGCGCGGCTGCGCCTCGACCGCCTCGCCCGCCTCGCCCCCCTGGTGGCGGGGCTGCCCAACGCCGAGGGGATGGATGCGCAGATGCAGCTCGCCTCCGGCGTCATCGGGCCGCTGCGCCTCACGGTCGGGGCCTTTCCCATTGGCCCCGCCCATGCCGAGCAGCTGGCGCTGACCGCCGACGGCGCCGATGCGCCGATCAGCGGCACCGGACAGCTGCATCTGGGCGAGGGCGTCTTGGCCACCCGGTTTTCCGGCGGGCCGCTGTCGCGTTTCCTGCCCGGGGCCAAGCCCGCCGATTGGCCGCTTCGGGTGGATGCCGAGGGCGAAGGGTTGACCCTCGGAGCCAGCGGCTTCCTGCCTGCCAACGGCGGGCTGCCGAGCCTGGAGGTCGCGCTGAACGCCGCCGACCTCGGCGCGGCCGGGCGGCGGTTCGGGCTACCGGCGCCGGCGCTGCATGGGGTAACGCTGCATGTCATCGGCCAGCCGGCGGCCGATGCGGTGCTGCTGAGGCCTCTGTCGCTGGGCAGCGCCGAGGGCGATTTCGCCGGCGAGGCGACCGTGACCCCCGGCGCGGTGCCGCATCTGGTTGCGCAATTGGCCAGCCGGCGGCTGGACGTGGCCGCGATGATGCTGGCCGCGGCGCAGGTTTCGGCCGGGCTGTCGCCGCCGCCCGCCACCGCGCCCGCGGGGATCGCGGCCGTCCCGCTCCGCCCGCCGCCGCTGCCGGTGCGCTCCGACCGGCTGGTCCCGGACCTGCCCTTGCCGCTGGAGCTGCTGAAGGACGTCCCGCTGACCGCCGATGTCGGCTGGCGCGCCGCCGAGGTGCTGCTGGAAGACCAGACCTATCGCGACATCGACCTGCATCTGCGCCTGGAGGATGGCCGGATGGTGCTGGACCCCTTCGGCGTCACCATTCCGGGCGGCCGCGTGGCAATGCGGATCGCGGCGGATGCGACGGCGGTGCCGCCGAGCCTGGCGTTGCGCCTGCGCTCCGACCGGCTGGAGGTCGCCGCCCTGGCCGATGCGCTGGGCCAGACCCGGCGCGTCTCCGGGCCGCTTGAGGTCGATCTGGATCTGACCGGGCCGGGCACCGACCTGCGCGGCTTCGTGGCGGGCAGCAACGGCCATGTCGGGCTCGCGATGGTCGGGGGCAAGCTCGAACGGGCGGCGCTGGCGGGCCTGCCTCCCGATCTGGTCGCGGTGCTGATGCCCGGCGGCATCCCGGCCGAGGGCGTGTCGCTGCGGTGTTCGGCGGCCCTGCTGCGGGCCGGGGCGGGGGCGGCACGGATCGAGACCTTGCTGGTCGACGGCGACCTTGGCCGGGTCGGCGGCAGCGGCGCCATCGGGCTGGCGGACGAAAGCCTGAATTTGCGGCTGCTGCCGGACCTCCACCTCGGGCAGGTCAATCTGCGCGCGCCGGTGACGATCATCGGCACCCTGTCCGCGCCGCGGCTCGGCCAGGTGGATCCGGCCGGGGCGGCGGCGGGGGCGATCGGCGCCCTGCTGTCCCTGCAGCGCAGCCCCGACCGGCAGTTGAGCGATCTGGCCCAGAGCCTTTCGGGCAATGCTCCGGCGCTGCCCGATTGTGGCCCGGCCCTGGCCGCCGCCCGCGGGGGCAGTCAGGGCGCGGTGCCGCCGCCGCGGCCGCCCGCTGCGGCCGCCCCGGCAGCGCCGGCCACGCGCCGGCCGGTCACGCCCGAGGATGTGCTGCGCGGCCTGTTTGGACGCTGACCGGGCCGCGTTCCCTTCGCCCCGGCAATCCGGTATGGCACGGCCATGAAACGCTTCTGGGACAGGGCGGAGGCCGTGCCGGCCGATACCGGCTACGGCATCGCACTCGACGACCGTCCGCTGCGCTTGCCGGGCGGGGCCAGGCTGACCGTACCGGGTCGCTGCCTCGCTGAGGCGCTGGCGATGGAATGGCAATCGGTCGCAACGACCCCGGGCGCGGAATTCACCTGGGATTCGCTGCCGCTGACGCGCCTGGTCGGCACCGCGCAGGATCGCATCGCCCCGGATCCGGTGCCGACCATCGAAGCGCTCGCGGCCTATGGCGAGACCGATCTGCTCTGTTACCGCGCCGAGGAGCCACGGCTGCAGACAAGGCAGGCAGCGGCCTGGGATCCCTTGCTGGATTGGGCCGGTGCGGCCCTGGCCGCCCCCCTGGCGGTGACCGCGGGGGTCATGCCGGTCGCGCAGCCGAAAGCCTCCCTGGCCGCGCTGCGGGCGGCGGTGGCAGCCGAGGATTTCTGGGGCCTCGCGGCACTCGGCATACTGGTGCCGGCGCTCGGCAGCCTCGTGCTGGCGCTGGCGGTGCTGCACGGCCGCCTTACCCCGGCCGAGGCCGTCGCGGCGGCGCTGATGGACGAAACCTACCAGCAGGAATTCTGGGGGCTGGACGCCGAGGCCGAGCAGCGCGCCGAAGCCCTGGCCGGCGATGCGGCGCTGGCCGCCGAACTGCTTGCCCTGGTGCGGGCCGGATGATCGCGCGGCACCTGCTGATCTGCGGGCGGGTGCAGGGGGTCGGCTTCCGGCACTGGCTGCTGCGCGCGGCGCGCGAGGCGGGCGTCGTGGGCTGGGTCCGCAACCGCAGCGATGGCCAGGTGGAGGCGGTGCTGGCCGGCGACCCCGGTGCCGTTGCGCGGCTGGCGGCGCGCTGCCGGCTGGGGCCGCCCGGGGCCTGGGTGGAGGCGGTGACCGAGACCCCGGCGGAGCTGCCCGAGGAGGCGGGATTCCGGCGACTGCAGACACTGTGATCCATTTCGCAGTTGCGAAGGAATCCGGTTTCTGTCATTGAGCGCGGCGTTGGCGGGGTTCTTCCCGCCCATGCCGCGCCCACCGCGTGATCGGCGACCTCCTCCTGCAAGCCTCGGGGAGGGCGCCTGGGTGGCCTAGCGGCCCGTTGCCCCGCCGCCGCCCAGCACCACGCCGGGGCAGCGGCCCGCGCCGAACCCAAGCGTCCGGCGAGCAGGATTCCCCTTGACCTCCACTGTCGATTTCGCCTCTCTCGGCCTTGCCGAACCCTTGATGCGCGCCATTGCCGACGCGGGCTTCACCACCCCTACCCCGATCCAGGCCCAGGCCATCCCCGCCGCCATGGCGGGACGTGACGTGCTGGGCATCGCCCAGACCGGCACCGGCAAGACCGCGGCCTTCGGGCTGCCGCTGCTGCATCGCCTGTTGAACCAGGGCGGCCGGCCGCCGCGCGGCGGCTGCCGCGTGCTGATCCTGTCGCCGACCCGCGAACTCGCGGCTCAGATCGCCGAGGGCTTGCGTTCCTATGGCCGCCACACCGGCCTTACCCATGCCGTGGTCTTCGGCGGCGTGCCGGAAGGCCCCCAAAAGCGCGCGCTGATGGGCGGCGTCGATATCCTCGTCGCGACCCCGGGGCGGCTGATGGACCATATGAGCCAAGGCTCGCTGCGCCTGGACCATGTCTCGGTGCTGGTGCTGGACGAAGCCGACCAGATGCTGGACCGCGGCTTCCTGCCCTCCGTCCGCAAGATCATCGCGCGGGTGCCGGCGACACGGCAGACGCTGTTCTTCAGCGCGACCATGCCGACCGAGATCGACCGTCTGGCCAGCGAGATGCTGCGCGAGCCGGTGCGGGTCTCCGTCGCCCCGGTCTCGACCACGGCCGAGCGCGTCAACCAGAAGGTTCTCCATGTCGGCCGCGACGGCAAGCGCGTCGCCCTGACCAAGGTGCTGACCGGTGAGGGTGTGGGCCGCGCGCTGGTGTTCAGCCGCACCAAGCATGGCGCCGACCGCATCGTGAAGCAGTTGGAGCAGGACGGCATTTCGGCCAATGCCATCCATGGCAACCGCAGCCAGAGCCAGCGCGAGAAGGCCCTTGCGGCCTTCAAGACCGGCGTCGCCCCGGTGCTGGTGGCAACCGACATCGCCGCCCGCGGCATCGATGTCCCCGGTGTCACCCATGTCATCCAGTACGACCTGCCAGAAGTGCCGGAGACCTATGTGCACCGGATCGGGCGCACCGCCCGTGCCGGCGCTTCCGGTGAAGCGGTGGCGCTGGTCAGCCCAGACGATATGTCCCTGCTGCGCGCCATCGAGAAGCTGACGCGCCAGCAGGTGCCGTCCGAAGGCGAAGTGCCGGCCCCCGGCACTTATCCGGCCAAGCCGCCGGGTCGCAACCAGGGCCAGCGCGGCGGTGGCCAGGGTCGTGGCCCCGGTGGCGGCGGCGGCGGTGGACGTCCGGCGGGCGGTGGTGGCGGCCAGGGTCGCGACCAGCGCCGTGGCGGCGGCGCTCCGGGCGGCAGCGCCGCCGTGCGGCGGCCGGATGCGGCCCGCAGCGGCACGCTTCGCGGTGGTGCGCCGGCCGGCGCCGGCCGCGGCGCCGCGGCTGCCCCGCGTGATGCGGCCGACGGCCGCAAGGACCGCGCCTGGCGCGATTCCGACTTTCGCGAGGGCTGATCGCCTGAGGGACGGGAATAAAACCTGCCCGGCTCCTGGCCATTTCTAAAAAACTGCTCATTTAAACTGTCCCTGGCACGTCGCGCGCCAGGGACCATATGCTGCGGCGCATCAATTCAGGACTAGCGACGATGAGCG